>ERZ772910.35-NODE-35-length-81036-cov-8.189328_pt1 | contig 81036 bp, 69 predicted proteins | sample MGYA00511357_ERZ772910 | MGnify/ENA primary metagenome ERZ772910 (study PRJEB29015, sample SAMEA2738096) | human oral metagenome | biome: human oral; feature: human-associated habitat; material: saliva | place: China | collected 2193 ... | reverse complement strand
TTGCGACCCCAACATTATGAGTGTTGTGCTCTAACCAACTGAGCTATGTAGCCATCATTTGCTTTACCTTATCGGCTTTGCGGGGCGTATTATCCTGATTTGACCTATTCTCGTCAATCATTTTTTTGCAAAAAACGGATTTTTTGATTTAGTTGATTATAAATAAAACGCTTTTGCTATTTTTTGTTCACATCAAGAACGGAGATCATTCCAACAAAACGCTTCCAATGCAAGGTGTTAAATTGCCCTGGAATGTACCAATTAGATATTGTTCCATCAAGATATAAGGCATCATGACAACCTATTTTCAGCAAACCTTGGCTTAAGGTATAAAGGTTAGGCTCGCCTTTTATCGTCATCAAGAAAAGTAATTCATTTTGCTTCGTCAAACACACTGCATTACGTTTATGATAGCTTTCTAGGCTTGCTCGAAATTGCGGATTCATTTTTCCATGAATAATTAACATCGGGCCTGATTGCAACGCAAAGTCTGGCTTGAGTTTGCTTTTTTGATAGGCAGCTGTTGTTAAAATGTAGGGCTTATTTCCAGCAATGGCGAATACTCCATTAGGCTGCACATGGAAATTACCTTTGCCTGCTTTTGTATTTAACGCATTGAGCTCTTTTCCTTGCTCAATCCATAACCCTGCTGGCACATTATTCATGCTATAAATGCCCGCATTCATAACCATTTTCACGTTATAGCTATCTTCTAAGGCATTTTTGAGGCGCGTTAAACTTTGATAATCGTTACCTTCAGCATCTTTCCAATGTAGCTGCACTTCTTCAGGTTTAGCTTGGAAAATCCCGTAAGTAATATTGCCATCATTAAAGGTTCGATATTCAGCTAAGGCTGATATACTCATCAGTAGCGATGAGTTACCTAAAAGTACGACCAAAAATCTAATTGTTTTTTTCATTTAAAGGATGGGTTAAATGCAAAGCATTTGAAAAGGCGTGCAAGCCTTCCGCATTACCAGATTTCATCATGGCTTGCATGGTTTGGGTTGGTGCATGAATGAGTTTATTCATTAACTTATAACTCAATTCTTGCAGAATTTTTTCAGCATTCTCACCTTGTTGAATTTGGTGTAAGGCTTTTTCGAGTAATTCTTGGCGAGTATTCTCCGCTTCATCACGATAATGACGAATCAAATTGGAGAATTGATGAACCTTCAACCACTCAAAGAAATCCGTGCATTCTTGTGTAATGATGTCTTGCGCTTGCTCTGATGCTTGCTCACGTTGAGAAAGATTGCGTTGAATAATATCTTGCAAATCATCTACGGTGTAATGATACACACTTTCTAACTCCGAAACGTTTCCATCAATATCACGAGGCACCGCAATATCCACCATCAAAGTCGGTTTAAATTGGCGTGCTTTTTCCGCAATTTCAGCCATCGCTTTGGTGATTAAAACATTCGGACTACCCGTTGAGCTGATGACAATATCCGCTTGATTTAACGGTGTTTGCAACTCATCGAGAGAATATACTTCAATCGGCGTATTGGAGGCTAAAGTCTCTATCAACTGTTCAGCGCGAGATAACGTGCGGTTAGCAATCATCAATTTTTTTACACCGTGACGTAATAAATGACGGCTTACCAATTCAATGGTTTCCCCTGCCCCGACGAGCAAAATTTGTAATTCACGTAAAGATTCAAAAATTTGGCGCGCCAAACTACAAGCTGCATAAGCCACCGATACAGCGCTTTCACCAATATTGGTTTCAGTGCGTACACGTTTTGCTGTAGCAAAGGTTTTTTGGAACAAACGAGAAAGCGTGCTTGAAAGCGGAATATTCGCCGCTTGATAATAATCTTCACTGATTTGGAAGGCTTGTTTTACCTGCCCTAAAATTTGCGGCTCACCCAAAATTAATGAATCCAAACCACAGGCCACGCGCATTAAATGATTCGCTGCTTGTTGATTTTGATGTGTGTAAATACTTTTATTTAATTCATCGACAGAAAGCTGATGAATATTAGCAAACCAATTTATACAGTTCGTTTGCCATTGCTTACACTCTTGGGGCGAAATTTGACGATGATGAAGATAAATCTCGGTACGGTTACAGGTAGAAAGAATAACTGCACTTTCTGCCAAATCTTGTTGGTGAATTTGTTGTAAGGCAAGCTGCCGCTTTTCTTCAGAAAAAGCGACTTTCTCACGAACAGCGACAGAAGCTGTTTTATGATTAATGCCTAGAACAAGAAGGGTCATAAAAACCTAATAAAAACAACCGCACTTTTATGAATATGCGGCTTAAGTAGAAAGTAAAAGTTTTGCTATTTTAATGAATTATTGAGAATTGAGCAAATTTCAAGATAAAAAACTCAAACAAATAACTAAAACGAGTTAAAACTTATCTTTAGCTAAACGCCATTGCGTAAATTCATCTAAATTTTTTGCTTGTAAAAACGGGTTAATTTGTTTCTCTAATCCAATTGTTGTTGGCAAACTCGGTTTTCCCTCTGCTCGATAACGTTCCACCAAAACACGTTGATTTTTGACCGCACTTTTATCCACCAATATGGTTTCCGCAAAAGCTAAATTACCCCGCGTATATTCATGAGCCGGGCAAACCACGGTTTCATCTGGTAATTGGTTAAAACGCTGCATAGATTCAAACATTTGAGCAAAATTTCCCGTGAACACGCGTCCACAACCACCAGAAAATAACGCATCGCCGCAAAATAGATTCCCATCCACCAAATAGCTGACATGCCCTGCCGTATGACCACCGCTTGGCAAAACTTCAATATGATAATGTGCCGTATTAATCACACCACTATCCACGATATTGGTTGCCCCTTTATTTGCACATTCTGTTGGACCGAAAACTGGCACATTGGGATAATATTGCTTAAATTCCGCGACACCTTGAACATGATCATCATGATTATGGGTTAATAACACCGCTTCTATGTCTAGCTTATTGGATTCTAAATACGGAATTAAACGGGTTATTTCTGGGATATCGATCACAATTACGGAGAAATTTTCTCGTCTATAAAGCCAAATATAGTTATCATTGAGCGCAGGAATAGGAACTAGCATAAATTACCTTATGAAAATAGGATTAACATTGAATTGGAAAGCCAAATGGCACAAACCTCTTCTTTCACCTGAAAGTTGGCAAGCGTTACCACAAGGTGAAGCCTATTGTAACGTATTAACACATTATTTTACCCAATGGACACCAAAAATTTTAGGCTATCAAATTCTGAAAGTCGGTGCCTTAAGTGGAGAAATTGCCTTTGATTTACCTTTACGTCATCAAATTGTATTAGCTGAAAAAACAGCGCATTTTCCTACCGCACTTTTAAATGAAAGTGATAGCTTGCTCCAAGCATCGCCATTAACCTTGCCTTTTATTGAAAAAGAAATGGATGCCTGCTTGTTGGCAAACACCTTAAATTTTGCGCAAGATCCTCATCAAATATTGCGTGAAGCGCATCGTGTTTTAAAGGATGACGGCTGGATTTTCATCACGTTATTTAATCCGATGAGTCCATTACTTTTCAAACCTAAGTTAGGTGACTTCAAATTCCGACAATATGCCACTTGGCGAGTCATTGACTGGTTATCGTTATTAAATTTTGATGTGATTGCAGAAGAAAGACTATCTATAAAACAAGAAAAGACCACGCTCTGCTCTCCGCTCACGGTCATCGTTGCCCAAAAACGAACCTATCCCTTAACACTGAATCCGGAGAAAGCGCGGTCAAAAATGCCGGCGTTTTTAGAGCCGGCAGGTGCATTTAAAGAAATAAGAACAGAATGATTATTCTGTGACTTCTTTGATTACTGCAGAAGATGCGTTATTGATCACTGACTCAACGCCTTTTTCTGCTGCAGCTTGAGAAGAATAATATTGGCTACGGCCAATTTCTTGGTGGTTAGCTGCTTTTAATACGAAATAAGGTTTATCATTTTTTGCTACGCGATATTCAAAGTTTTTCGCATCCACGCCATTTTTTTGCACTGAAGCAATACCGTTTTCAGCTGATGCTTTAGTTTTATAAAGTTCGCTAGTTAAAATCACTTGTCCGTTTGCTGCTTTTAAGTTGAACATAAATTGTCCGTCTTTAGCCACTTTTAATTCATAAAATCCTTGAGCCATGATATCTCCCAATTGGTTGATTTGTTTATAATTTTACCCACACAGAAAATGCCTTTCTGCACCAAGCTAATTTACCCTTAAAAATCAAGGAAAACAAGAGTTAAAGCGTATAAATTTTATACTTGATTAGCTCACTAAACTCCCCTATGATGCTGGAACTTTTTATAACAGGAACAATTATGACCGAACAAACATTTATCCCCGGCAAAGATGCCGCACTTGAAGACAGTATTTCAAAATTTCAACAAAAATTGACCGCACTTGGTTTCAATATTGAAGAAGCCTCTTGGCTTAATCCTGTGCCAAATGTATGGTCGGTACACATTCGTGATAAAGATTGCCCACAATGTTTTTCTAACGGCAAAGGCGCCAGCAAAAAAGCCGCATTAGCGTCTGCATTAGGTGAATATTTCGAGCGTCTTTCCACCAACTATTTCTTTGCTGATTTCTATTTAGGACAAGAAATTGCTAACGGTGATTTTGTTCATTATCCCACTGAAAAATGGTTTCCTATTGAAGATGAAGCCCTTTTGCCACTAGGGATTTTAGATGATTACTTATGGGATTATTTCGATCCAAACCAAGAACTAACACCTGAATTACTCGTGGATCTGCAATCCGGTAATTACGATCGCGGTATTGTCGCGATGCCTTATGTGCGCCAATCCGATCAACAAACCGTCTATATTCCACAAAGTATCATTGCGAATTTGTATGTTTCTAACGGGATGTCCGCTGGCAACACAAAAAATGAAGCACGTGTGCAAGGGCTTTCAGAAGTCTTTGAGCGCTATGTGAAAAATCGCATTATTGCAGAAGCGATCAGTCTTCCTGAAATTCCAAAATCCGTGATGGATCGTTACCCATCCATTCAAGCCTCTATTGCCAAATTAGAGGAAGAAGGCTTCCCTATTTATGCCTTTGATGCCTCATTAGGTGGCAAATATCCTGTCATTTGCGTGGTATTGCTCAACCCAAATAACGGCACGTGCTTTGCCTCTTTTGGTGCACATCCGAACTTCCAAGTGGCATTAGAGCGTACCGTAACAGAGCTTTTACAAGGTCGCAGTTTAAAAGATCTCGATGTATTCTCTCCTCCATCATTCAATAATGATGATGTAGCGGAGCACGCCAACCTTGAAACACACTTCATTGATTCTAGCGGTTTAATTTCTTGGGATTTATTCAAAAATACGCCAGATTATGAGTTTGTAGATTGGGATTTCTCAGGTTCAACCCAAGAAGAATATGAAAACTTGATGGCAATCTTTAATGCTGAGGGAAAAGAAGTCTACATCATGGATTACAACCATTTAGACGTTTACGCTTGCCGCATTATCGTGCCTGGAATGTCTGATATCTACCCTGCTGATGATCTCATTTATGCCAATAACAACATGGGGATGGACTGGCGCGAGATCTTATTAGATTTACCACACCATCATCATGATGCTGAAACTTATGAAGAGTTATTAGCAGAATTAGATGAGCAAGATATTGACGATGCCACACGTGTTCGAGAATTTATCGGTATCGTGGCACCAAAAGCAAGCGGTTGGACAACATTACGTGTTGGTGAACTGAAATCCATGCTTTACTTAGCATTAGGTGAATTAGAATTAGCCTTAGATTGGGCAAACTGGACGATAAATATGAACAGCTCTGTGTTTACACCAGAGCGTGCAAATTACTATCGTGCTTTAATCAGCATCATTGAATTGCATTTAGACAGTACTCGCGATCCACAACAATATCGCACTGTATTTGAAAGAATGTATGGCAAAGAAGCCGTTCAACAAGCTTGGGCTGCGGTGGCTGAAAAAGGTAACCCGTTCTATAACTTGCCAGCCAGTGATGAAACGCTTGAAAACTTCAAAGAACACCAAGCTTTACTTGGTGCTTATGCGAAATTACAAAAAGCCAAACGAGAAAATTGGAAATAGACGATTTTCTCTCAATCATAAGGCGGACTTAATGTCTGCCTTATTTATTTCCACATTAAAAAACTGCTTTAAAATCAACCGCACTTTTCACACAAAAACGCTTAAATTTATGCTATAATCCGTCGCAATTTTTTGATCAAAAAAGGAATAAAAATGACGGATTCAATCCATTCCTCTATTACCCCAGTCAATATTGAAGAAGAACTCAAATCTTCTTACCTTGACTACGCCATGTCGGTGATTGTTGGGCGTGCTTTGCCCGACGTACGTGACGGTTTAAAACCGGTGCATCGACGTGTGCTTTTCTCCATGGATCAATCTGGCATCACTGCCGGCAAAAAATACGTAAAATCTGCCCGTGTGGTAGGTGATGTAATCGGTAAATATCACCCGCACGGTGATTATGCGGTGTATGACACCATTGTGCGTATGGCACAGCCGTTCTCATTGCGCTACATGTTGGTAGATGGGCAAGGTAACTTCGGTTCAATCGACGGTGACGCGCCAGCGGCAATGCGTTATACCGAAGTCCGTATGCAAAAAATTACCCAAGCGTTATTAACTGACTTGGACAAAGAAACCGTGAATTTCTCGCCAAACTATGATGGCGAATTAATGATTCCGGATGTATTACCAACCCGTATTCCTGCACTTTTAGCAAACGGTTCCTCCGGTATTGCGGTGGGGATGGCAACGAACATTCCACCACACAACTTAAATGAAGTTTTAGATGGCTGCTTGGCTTATATTGATAATGAAAACATCACCATTGATGAATTAATGCAATATATCCCAGGCCCAGACTTCCCGACAGCGGCATTAATTAATGGCCGTAAAGGGATTGAAGAAGCTTATCGCACCGGTCGCGGCAAAGTGTATGTTCGCGCTCGTGCTAGCGTAGAAACTACAGATAAAGGCAAAGAGCAAATTATTGTGACTGAATTGCCTTATCAAGTGAACAAAGCCAAATTAGTAGAAAAAATTGCAGAGCTTATCAAAGATAAAAAAATCGAAGGCATCAGCAATATTATCGACCTTTCTAACAAAGAAGGGATCCGCATTGAAATCGACATCAAACGTGATGCCGTAGGCGAAGTGGTATTAAATCACCTTTATGCTCTTACACAAATGCAGGTGACTTTCGGGATCAACATGGTGGCCTTAGATCACGGTCAACCACGTTTATTCAACTTAAAACAAATCATTGAAGCCTTTGTGATGCACCGTCGCGAAGTGGTGATTCGCCGTTCTTTATTTGAATTGCGTAAAGCCCGCGAGCGTACTCATATTTTAGAAGGTTTAGCGGTTGCGACATCAAACATCGATGAAATCATCGATATCATCCGTCAATCGAAAGAGCGTAAAGAAGCGGCAGAAAAATTAATTTCTCGTCCTTGGAAACTGAATAACGAAATTTTAGGCTTGCTTGATGCAGCGGCTCGTCCGGCTGAATTAGCCGCTGAATTTGGTATTAAAGGTTCTGATTACTATCTTTCTCCAGAACAAGTTGATGCAATCTTAGAACTTCGCTTGCACCGTTTAACCGGTCTTGCTACCGAAGAAGTGATCAATGAATACAAAGAGTTATTGGTTAAAATTGCAGAACTTCTCCATATCATCAACAGCCCTGAACGCTTGATGGAAGTGATTCGTGAAGAGCTTGAACAAGTACGTGCTCAATTCGCTGACGAACGTCGTACTGAAATTACTGCGGCTTCTGGTGATATTGATTTAGAAGATTTAATTGCTCAAGAAGATGTAGTAGTGACCCTTTCTCATGAAGGTTATGTGAAATATCAACCACTTACCGACTATGAAGCACAACGCCGTGGCGGTAAAGGTAAATCTGCAACGAAGATGAAAGATGAAGACTTCATCGAAAAACTCTTAGTGGCGAATACTCATGATACGATTCTCTGCTTCTCGAGCCGCGGTCGCTTATATTGGTTGAAAGTCTATCAATTACCACAAGCAAGCCGTGGTGCGCGTGGTCGTCCGATTGTGAATATTCTACCGTTGCAAGAAAACGAGCGCATCACCGCAATCTTGCCAATCTCTGCTTATGAAGAAGATAAATTCGTCATCATGGCAACGGCCGGCGGTATTGTGAAGAAAATTGCGTTAACTGAATTCAGCCGTCCACGTTCAAGCGGTATCATCGCCTTGAACTTACGTGATGAAGATGAATTAATCGGCGTGGATATCACCGATGGTTCTAACGAAATCATGTTGTTCTCTTCGCAAGGTCGCGTAGTGCGTTTCGCGGAAAGTGCAGTCCGTGCAATGGGTCGTTTAGCAACAGGTGTTCGCGGTATTAAACTCGCCCTCACCAACGACATCGCTGACGATGAAAGTGCGGTCGAAATTGAAGAGGTTTCCGATGATAATGCAGAAGAAACCCTCGATCTCAATATCGATAAAGTGGTTTCCTTAGTTGTGCCGAAAAATGACGGCGCAATCCTTACGGCGACGCAAAATGGTTACGGTAAACGCACCCAATTAAGCGAATACCCAACCAAATCCCGTAATACCAAAGGGGTGATTTCGATTAAAGTGAGCGAACGTAACGGTAAAGTCGTTGCCGCGACACAAGTAGAAGAAACTGACCAAATCATGCTTATTACTGATGCGGGTACCTTAGTGCGTACTCGTGTAAGTGAAGTAAGCATCGTTGGCCGTAACACCCAAGGGGTTCGTTTAATTCGTACCGCAGAAGATGAGCACGTAGTCAGCCTTGAACGTGTTTGTGATGTGGATGATGAGGATGAAGGCTCTGAAGATGTGACTTCTGAAGAATAATTGATCTTCCATTAAATAAAAGCCCCGCGTTTTGACACGCGGGGCTTTTTTATTGGCATCTAAAAATCTCTTTTAGAGATCTATTCTATTGATGAAAACTACTCGCCTTCTTCTAACTCATCAGCCATTGCAGCCAAGATTTCACGGGTTAAATACGCTAATGAACGATAGAAAGGAAGTGTGGCATAAGTTTCCACTTGGGTTAAGAATTTCGCTGCACAAGGTAATAAGAAATCACCGAATAAATCTTGTTGAGCGGATAGCGATTCCGTGTTGTCTTCTAACCAAGAGGCTGTAAGCAATAACAAGGCGAAATGATCCACATTCTCTGCCTCTGGCACGTTACGAGCATGACGGAAATCCATAAAACGTTGCACATCTATATCATAACTTGAAATAGCTGTCGGCACGTTACCGTTTGGACCAAACAATTTTTGATATTCTTGATCAAGTAACGTTAAATCAATTTTCATCTGTAAATTATCAATGGCGGCTTCACTTTCTTTATCCGTAGAAAGTGCCCACACTTGACTTAAACCTTGTTGTTGCAGCCAATCAAATACCCCACTCAAAATTGGATCCGTAGGGCTGCGATAAAATAAATTGCCGAATAAGCGACTAATTAAAGAGAAATTATTCATTTGAGTTTCTGACATCTGTTGCTTTCCTATAATTGTGCTCAAGATTGAGCTAAAAGTGCGGTCAATTTTGCTGTTGTTTTTTCAGCAGCTTCATCAAGCATCGCTTGGCGAGCAGCATTATCGATAATATGAATATCACCAAATAAAGAGTAATCCACATTCTCGATACCACAATAATTAAATAAACCATTGATCAAACAATGATTGAGGGATTTATCCACGCCGTATTCTTGATATTTTGCTACGCTACTCCCTATGGTGATAAATTGTTGCATCGCTTTACCTTGAAGCAGACCTTTAGATTCACCATTTTCTGTTTTATAAGCAAAACCATGGCTTAATACACGATCCAAATAGCCTTTCAAGATTGCGGGAAAGCCCATCCACCATAAAGGATAAACCATCGTAATCAAATCTGCTTGGCGAATAAAATCATGTTCCTGCTGAATTTCTGCCGGGATAATCCCCTTATTGGCCGATTGTAATTCTTCAAAGGAAATAATCGGATTAAATTCCATGGTATAAAGATCGCGCAAATGGGTTTCAACACCAAGCTGTTGGCTTGCTTTTACAATGCGATCCACAATTGCACGACCAAAACTTTTTTGGCTATTGGGATGCGCAAAAATAATCAAATGATTCATTCTGTTACCTTTTTAACTAACAATGTAATACCATCAACGCGTTCTACCACCACAAGATCATTCACTGTCAAATGCTCGCCTTGAATACGCCATGTGGTATCGCCAAAAGCACCGCGACCAATCCCGTTAGAACCGATTTCTAATACCGTGCCTTTTTTACCTAATAGTGTATGATCCCGTTGATTTAAGGTTGTACGTGATTGATCCTGATTATCTTTGCTATGTTGGTATTTCCACCAAAGCAACGAGAGAATAATCGCTAAAATTGCATAAAAAACGGCTAACGCGGTTAAGGATAAACTCGGCACCAATGCCATTACGCCTGCCGTCACAATCGCAGCCAAGCCCCACCACAATAAAAATACACCGGGTACAAGGGTTTCAGCGATTAACAATACAAAACCTAATACCAACCAATGCCACACCGACCAAGTTGTTAACCAATCTGCCATATCAACTCCTTGAGAGAAAAAGTGCGGTCATTTTTAACCGCACTTTAATAATAAATTACGCTTTTTTATCGCCTTTTAACAGTTCGGCAATACCCGCTACCGAACCGATTAAATTGCCAGCTTCAAGCGGCATCATGACTACTTTGCTATTCGGTGAACCACCGATTTGTTTTAAAGCTTCCGTGTATTTTTGTGCGATGAAGTAATTGATCGCTTTGGTATCACCGCTAGCAATCGCTTCTGACACCATTTGGGTTGCTTTCGCTTCCGCTTCAGCTGCACGCTCACGCGCCTCTGCTTGTAAGAAGGCTTCTTGACGCTCCCCTTCCGCTTTCAGAATGCGGGCTTGTTTTTCCCCTTCTGCACGTAGAATTTCTGCCTGACGAATACCTTCCGCTTCCAAGACTTCCGCACGTTTATTACGTTCTGCTTTCATTTGTGCGTTCATTGAATCAATCAACTCACGTGGTGGACGCACATCGCGAATTTCAATACGAGTAACTTTAATTCCCCAAGGATTGGTCGCTTCATCCACAATTGCCAGCAAGCGACCATTAATGGAATCACGTTGGGAAAGCATTTCATCCAATTCCATCGAACCTAATACAGTACGAATGTTAGTCATGGTTAAATTGATAATCGCCTGTTCTAAATGGTTCACTTCATAAGCTGCACTACGAGCATCAATCACCTGAACGAAACAGACCGCATCAATGGATACGTTGGCGTTATCCTTAGAAATGACTTCTTGTGAGGGAATATCTAATACCTGTTCCATCATATTGATCTTACGGCCAACACGATCCACAAATGGGACCACAAAGTTCAAGCCAGGCATTAAGGTGTGGGTATAACGTCCAAAACGCTCAATCGTCCAGTTATAACCTTGCGGTACAGTTTTAAGTGCCGAAAATAGCACAACAACAACTAATACAATAAAGACGATTGCGGCAATAGATAAGCCTTCCATAGATTGCTCCTTAATGATGAGGAAATATAAGAAAAGTCTATCAAATTAGACCGCACTTTGTACATAAATATATTTATCGTTTTTTCTTATAAATTCAAAAAGATGCGTAATGCAATTCGGGGCATCTAAATCTTGATGAGAAACAAATAAAAGCTGAGTTTCACTATTATTAACGAGTTGTTCGATAAAATGTTTCACTAACTTGCGATTTAACCCATCAAGCCCTTGAAAAGGCTCATCTAAAATTAAAACAGGCGGATGCTTCACCATCGCTCGTGTAATTAAAAGCAAACGTTGCTGTCCCCAAGAAAGTGAACGAAATGGCTTTTTTGCTAAATGAGTCAGATTTAAACGAGCTAACCATTGCATGGCTTTCAAACGAATTGCCTCTGGCACTTGTTGATAAATCCCAATACTGTCAAAAAAACCTGAAATGATCACATCTAGCACGGAACAATTCACACGATAATCTAAATGCAGTTGGCTGCTTACGTAACCAATTTTTTGTTTGATATCCCAAATGGTTTCGCCTGAACCACGTTGTTTACCAAAAATCACCACATGATTCGCAAAGGCTTGAGGATGATCACCTGTAATTAACGAAAGTAAGGTTGACTTCCCTGCGCCATTTGGTCCTTTAATCCACCAATTTTGATTTGGCTGAACAACCCAATTTAAATGATCCAAAATCACTTTATCGCCATACTGAACTGTAACATTTTTAAGTTCAAAGTGCGGTTGGTTTTCAGACAGTTTTAGTAATGGTGAGGCCGGCTCAGGCAACGCAACATCAACAGACTGTTCCGCATACACTAATTGTTGATAAATACTTTGTTGCTCAATGGATTGGCGTACACCTTCTAATACTAACTCTAAATTTTCCAACATAGCTAAATGAGTCGCTTCAGCCGGAATATCTGCCAAACGATTAACGATTAGAACGATAGCACATTCTTTTTTTAGTTCGTTCAACATCACCATCCAATCTTTTACTGATTGCTGATCTAGCCCTTCAAAAGGTTCATCTAAAATTAATAAATCGGGCTTTTGCAATAATGTTTGTGCCAATAAGACTTTTCGTGTTTCCCCAGTAGAAAGTTTGATAAAGAAACGATCTAAGAGATAAGTAATCCCTAATTTTTCTGCAATTTGTTCACAAAAAGTGAGTTCCGTGCTGCCATTTAAAATGGTTTCTCTTGCCGTTTTACCAAAGAAATCTGGATCGGTATCATCGTTGTTTAAATTCTTTAATGTGGCTTCAAGAATTTCTCGTTGTTTTTCAAAAGAAAAGGAATGAACACGTTTGAAGGAATTATGGTACTCCCCTTCCTGTAAAGGTAACTCATTTTGCAAAGCTAAAGCAAACGCCGATTTCCCACTCCCATTACTGCCTACCACAACCCAATATTGTTGTGGCTCAATCGCAAAGTGCGGTAAGTTTAAGGTCTGTTTTTGATAAAGCTTAAATTTTGCTTGCTGAATTAAAAGTGCCATTCTCTTTCCTTTAAAAACAAAAGGCGAGCAATTGCCCGCCTTATTAGATTAATTTAATTAACCGTTTTTACGCTCTTCTTCCATACATACTGCCGCAGTAAATAATACGTCAGTTGAAGAGTTAAGTGCTGTTTCTGTTGAGTCTTGTAAGATACCAATCACGAAACCTACACCGATCATTTGAGCTGCAATGTCATCATTAATACCAAATAAGCTACAAGCTAATGGAATTAACAATAATGAGCCACCAGCCACACCAGATGCCCCACACGCACAAAGCGCCGCAACAATACTTAATAACACCGCACTAACAAAAGAAACTTCAATACCTAATGTATGAACTGCCGCTAACGTTAATACAGTAATAGTAATTGCCGCACCCGCCATATTGATATTTGCACCCAATGGAATTGCCACTGAATAGGTTTCTTCATCAAGATTTAAGCGTTTTGCTAATTCAATGTTTACAGGAATGTTTGCTGCAGAGCTACGTGTAAAGAATGCAGTTACACCACTTTCGCGCACACAAGTCCACACTAATGGATATGGATTACGACGAATTTTCCAATAAACGAGAATTGGATTAAGTACAAAGGCAGTAAATAGCATTGTACCGATTAACACGAATAATAAGTGAACATATCCACCTAACGCAGATAAACCTTTGTCAGATAATGTTTCAGCCACTAAACCGAATACACCGAAAGGTGCAAATGAAATAATCACGTGAACAATTTTAGAAATGCCTTCTGCAAAATCAGCTACAACCTGTTTAGTTGCATCTGATGCATGACGAAGGGCTAAACCTAAACCGATAGACCATGCTAAAACACCGATAAAGTTGGCTTTGAAAATCGCATTTAATGGGTTATCCACCACATTCAATACTAAAGTAAGCATCACTTGGCCAACAGATTGAGGCGCTGAGCTCGCATCTTCTTTTACTGCAAGAGCAACATCTGATGGGAATGCCATACTTGCAATTACTGCAGCCACAGCCGCTAAGAAAGTACCCAAAAGATAAAGCACGACAATTTCTTTCATGTTGCTTTTAGAACCCACTTTCTTATTAGCGAGTGCCGCCATAACAAGGAAGAAAATCAAAATTGGTGCAACTGCACGTAATGCTTTAACAAAAATTTGACCCAGCACGCCAAAGCTAGATGCAAGATCAATACCTGCTGAATTTTTTACACTCTCATTCACCAAGGCAACAAAGATCCCGAGTACCAAACCAACAGCAATTCGTTTTACCAAATTACCTTGGAACAAAAAATGAAATAAACGTGATGTATTCATAATAATTTTAAATAAAGATTAAGTTGAACTTCAGATCGTTACGATCCACCGAAACACGATAAAGATAGCTCAAATTTTATTTAAAAGAAAATTTTTTCTTTATTATTTTGCTAAAAAATTGAACTTTTTAAGCTAGGAATGAATTTTTTCTAAAATTTTCGCCTATAAAAAAATTTTTTCTATCCCCTATTGACATACTGTATCTAATACCAGTATATTACAACTGTATAAACAACCACTAATTAAAAACACACAAACTAAAAGGAACACAAGATGATGAACTACGCAAATACAGTTGCACAAAATGATATGACGTTTTCTTATCATCCTATGCCATTTTTCAATGATGTTGAAAGCAAATCGACATTTAATAAAAAATTAGACCTCAACCTTTATTGTATCAAACGTCCACAACAAACTTGTTTTATTCGTGTTACCAATCCGAATATGCTTGCTTGGGGGATTGAAATGGGCGATATGTTAGTGGTTGAAAAAAATGACAGCCTTTTCATTGGTGATCTTGTCGTATTAGAAAAACAAGACGAATTCCATATTTATGAATTTGCCGGCGTAAGCGGTAATGAATTTGTATTCATGGCATTAGATTCTAAAGTGGAAAATATTAAAACAACACAATGGACAAACCTTCCGTTAGTTGGCACGGTGACGAATACTATCCATCAAATGAAACCAAGAAGAGACTTAATGAAATTTGCTGCTTAAGCCAATAATCAAATAATCTAAATAAAGAAAAAGTGCGGTTAAAATTAACCGCACTTTTTTATTGAAATAAAATTGTCATTACATCACTCGACGAGATTGTGTATAAGTTCTTGACCAATAATCTTCATCCAATGAACTAATTGTTACACCTTGACTTGTACTTGCATGCATAAATTGGTTATTACCAATATAAACGCCAACATGATTGTTGCGACGGAAGAACACTAAATCACCTTTACGTAATTCATGTTTTTGGATTTGGCGACCTAAATAGCGTTGTTCTGAAGTTGAACGTGGAAGCTCCATGCCGTAAGCATCGAGAAAAGCAGTTTGCATAAATGCAGAACAATCAATACCATGTTTTGAAGTGCCACCCATTCTATAACGAGTTCCCACCCATTCGTTATAAACTTGAGCAAGTGCTTTGTCACCAATTAAACCTGATTTAGGACGGTTAGTTCTTAATTTAGGGTAAACGCCCCCTTTTTTCCCATCTAAACCGGCAATCAATCCCGTTAACTCAGCATCATCACTTTCACTAATCATGCCATTTTGAGCCTGCCCCGAATTGTTAGAGCAGGCTGTTGTCAAAACAGCTAAACCTACAATAATCAAAATCTTCTTTAACATAGCTTTTAAATAATAAAAAAATATAAAAACAAAACTGGTCGGATTTTATCAAAAAGTCATTATGCCCGCCAGTTTTTATTGAATTTTTATGCAATTTTGTGAGTGAGATCTCAAAAAAATAAGGACTGCTCAATGAGCAGCCCTTAAAAGGATTAGAATTGATTATTTTTTCTTCGCTTTTGCATTTGGAAGATCGGTAATTGAACCTTCAAATACTTCAGCCGCAAGACCTACAGATTCATGAAGTGTTGGGTGAGCATGAATTGTTAATGCGATATCTTCCGCATCACAACCCATTTCGATCGCTAGACCGATTTCACCTAATAATTCACCACCGTTAGCCCCCACGATAGCCCCACCAAGTATACGATGAGTATCTTTATCAAAGATTAATTTGGTCATACCTTCTGCACATTCAGATGCAATCGCACGGCCAGAAGCTGCCCAAGGGAATTTAGCGACTTCGTAGTTTAAACCTTCTTGTTTACATTCTTTCTCAGTTTTACCTACCCAAGCTACTTCTGGTTCAGTATAAGCAATAGAGGGAATGACTTTTGGATCGAAGTAATGTTTTTGTCCTGCAATCACTTCTGCCGCTACGTGACCTTCGTGGACACCTTTGTGAGCTAACATTGGTTGACCAACAATATCACCGATTGCAAAGATATGAGGCACATTAGTACGCATTTGCTTATCAACATGAATGAAACCACGCTCATCCACTTCAACGCCAGCTTTACCTGCATCGATCAATTTACCGTTTGGTGTACGGCCGATTGCCACTAACACTGCATCATAACGTTTAGTGTCATTGCATGCTTTACCTTCCATTGAAACATAGATACCATCGTCTTTTGCTTCAACTGCAGTCACTTTAGTTTCAAGCATTAACTTGAATTTTTTCTCTACTTGTTTGGTGTAGATTGCAACAACATCTTTATCTGCTGCTGGAATTACTTGGTCAAACATTTCAACCACTTCAACTTCAGAACCTAATGCATGATATACGGTACCCATCTCTAAACCGATGATACCACCACCCATGATTAAAAGTTTTTTCGGTACTTCTTTTAATTTAAGAGCATCTGTTGAATCCCAAACACGTGGATCTTCATGTGGAATGAATGGTAATTGAATTGGGCGAGAACCCGCTGCGATAATCGCATTATCAAATTTAATTGTGGTTGGTTTACCATCACGATCACGTGCTACTAATGTATGTGGATCGGTAAACGCCGCTAAACCTTCAACAACGGTGACTTTACGTTGTTTAGCCATGCCAGCAAGACCGCCAGTTAATTTCGCCACAACTGCTTCTTTACCTGCACGCACTTCATCTAAATCAATGCGAGGCTCTGCGAAATACACACCATTTTTGCTTGCGTGTTTCGCTTCTTCAATTACTTTCGCTACGTGAAGTAATGCTTTAGAAGGGATACAACCTACGTTTAAACATACCCCACCTAATGTTGAATAACGTTCAACAAGTACTGTTTCTAAACCTAAGTCCGCACAACGGAATGCCGCTGAATAACCTGCAGGACCAGCACCAAGTACCACAACTTGGGTTTTAATTTCTTTACTCATTTTTACCTCGTAAAAACGTTCAAATTTTTGACCGCACTTTGCGATCCTTTCTGTAAGATGTGAGCCTAATCACTCACATCTTACCGCGTTAATTACATCACTAAGCGACGTAAGTCAGCTAATACGCCATTGATATAGCTTAAGAAACGAGCACCATCAGCACCATCGATCACTCGGTGGTCGAAAGATAATGATAATGGAAGCATTAAGCGTGGCTCAAATTCTTTACCATTCCAAATCGGTTGCATTTCTGATTTAGACACACCTAAGATGGCTACTTCAGGTGCATTTACGATTGGCGTAAAGTGAGTTGTACCAATACCGCCTAAGCTTGAAATGGTGAAACAACCACCTTGCATATCAGAACCTGAAAGTTTACCGTCACGTGCTTTTTTGGAGACTTCCATTAATTCACGAGAGAGTTCGATAATACCTTTTTTATTCACGTTTTTAAATACAGGTACAACGAGACCGTTTGGTGTATCTACCGCTACGCCAATGTTGATGTATTTTTTAAGTGTTAATTTTTGTCCGTCTTCAGAGATAGAGCTATTGAAACGTGGGAACGCTTCTAATGCTTTCGCTACCGCTTTCATAATGAACACAACTGGTGTAATTTTCACATCCAATTTTTGTTTTTCAACAATCTTGTTCTGTTCTTTACGGAATGCTTCCAAATCAGTGATATCTGTGCGATCGAAGTGAGTAACATGTGGAATCATTACCCAGTTACGATGTAAGTTCGCACCAGTGATTTTGTTGATACGGTTTAATTCAACTTCTTCTACTTCACCAAATTTGCTGAAGTCAACTTTCGGCCATGGTAATAAGCCTAAGCCTGCACCATTTGCCACACCATTACCCGCTGCTGCAGAAGATACAGCACCTGTTTCAAACGCTTTAACAGCGGTTTTCACGTAAGCTTGGATATCTTCTTTCACAACACGACCTTTACGACCCGTACCTTTTACGCGATCAAGGTTAATACCGTATTCACGCGCTAAGCGACGAATCACCGGTGTTGCGTGTGCATAACCTGCACTTGCTACAACTTGTTCTTGGCTTAAACCAGATACATTACCTGATTGTGCTGTCGGCGCTGCTGCAGGTGCTGCTTGAGGTGCTGGAGCTGCCGCTGCTGGAGCTGCTGCAGGCGCAGGTGCTGCACCTGCCACTTCAAATTTCATAATTAATGAACCAGTTGAAACTTTATCACCTGATTTCACTAAAATTTCTTTTACCACACCCGCGAATGGAGCTGGCACTTCCATTGAGGCCTTATCTCCTTCAACGGTGATTAAAGATTGCTCTTCAGAAACGCTGTCACCAACGGCAACCATGATTTCAGTTACGTTAACTTCATCACCACCGATATCCGGTACATTCACTTCTTTAATAATGGCTGAAGCTGTTGGTGCTGCAGCAGCACCTGCAGCCTGTTGAGCTGGCGCTGCGGCTGGTGCTGCACCTGCCACTTCAAATTTCATGATTAATTTGCCAGTAACAACTTTATCGCCCACATTGATTAAAATTTCTTTTACTACGCCAGCAACCGGAGCAGGCACTTCCATTGACGCTTTATCACCTTCAACATTGATGATTGATTGGTCAACTTCAACGGTATCGCCTACTTTCACCATAATATCAGTCACGTTTACTTCATCTGAACCGATATCTGGTACATTGACTTCAACTACACTTGCAGCTGCTGGTGCTGGTGCGGCTGCCGGCGCAGGTGCTGCTGCAGCTGGAGCAGGTGCTGCCGCATCCGCTGACTCTAAAACAAGCATTGGTGTGCCAGTTGTGACTTTATCACCCACTTTTACTAATACTTCTTTTACCACACCGGCTTCTGGTGCGGGTACTTCCATTGAAGCTTTATCACCTTCAACATTAATAATGCTTTGATCTGCGGTAATGGTATCACCTACTTTCACCATCACTTCTGTTACGGTAACTTCATCACTACCGATATCAGGAATTTGAATTTGTTTTGACATGTTATCTTACCTTTAAAAAACGCAGTTAAAATCAACCGCACTTTATTTGTATTTGTAGATGTTCCTGTGTGCTTTCACACACAGGATATTTTTATTAAGCGTAAAGCGGATTTACAATTTCAGTTTTTAAACCGAATTTTGCGATCGCATCAGCCACCACTTTCGCATCAAATTTGCCTTGTTTTGCAAGCTCATTTAACGCTGCAACTACAACATAACGTGCATCCACTTCGAAGTGTTCACGTAAGTTTTCACGGCTATCTGAACGACCGAAACCGTCAGTACCTAATACGTGATAGCTTTGTGCAGGAATAAAGGCACGAACTTGTTCTGCGAATAATTTCATGTAGTCAGTTGCTGCAACCGCTGGTGCATCGTTCATTACTTGTGCGATATAAGGTACGCGTGGCGTTTCTGTTGGGTGTAACATATTCCAACGTACGGCATCCGCACCTTCACGAGCGACTTCAGTGAATGAAGGCACGCTATATACATCTGAGCTTACACCATATTCATTTGCAAGGATTTGTGCTGCTTCACGAACGTGACGGAAGATCGCGCCAGAACCTAATAATTGAACATGACCTTTGTTGCCTTTCGCTTCAACGGTTTCAAATTTATAAAGACCTTTACGAATACCCTCTTCTGCGCCTTTTGGCATTGCTGGTTGTTCGTAAGTTTCGTTTAATGTGGTGATGTAGTAGAACACATCTTCTTGTTTTTCACCATACATACGGTTGATACCGTCTTGTAGGATAACTGCCACTTCATAAACGTAAGCTGGGTCATAAGATACACAGTTAGGAATAACAAGAGATTGAATATGGCTATGACCATCTTCGTGTTGTAAACCTTCACCATTTAATGTTGTACGGCCAGAAGTACCACCGATCATGAAACCACGTGCTAACTGGTCTCCTGCTGCCCACATTAAGTCACCCACACGTTGGAAACCAAACATTGAGTAGTAGATGAAGAATGGAATCATTGGAAGGTTATTTACAGAGTATGAGTTCGCTGCAGCTAACCAAGATGATGCTGCACCTAATTCATTGATACCTTCTTGTAATACTTGACCATCTTTCGCTTCACGGTAGTACGCCACTAAATCGCGGTCAGAAGGCACATAGTTTTGACCATGTGGGTTGTAAATACCGATTTGACGGAATAAACCTTCCATACCGAAAGTACGTGCTTCGTCAGCAATAATTGGCACAATTTGTTGACCAATGTTCTTATCTTTCAATAAGGTATTTAAGAAACGTACAAATGCCATTGTAGTTGAAATTGGACGAGCTTGTTCTTCCAATAATGGTGCAAATTCTTCCAATGATGGCACTTTAAATTCAGTGGTGAATTTTGGTAAACGTTTTGGTAAATAACCATTTAACGCTTTACGTCTGCCGTGAAGATAATTGTACTCTTCCGAACCTTCTGGGAAGGTGATGTATGGATAGTTAGGAATATCTTCATCTTTAATATCTAATTGGAAATGATCGCGGAAAGATTTTAAGCTTTCGAGAGACATTTTTTTCGATTGATGCGCAGTATTTTTACTTTCTGCTTCAGGAATTTTATAACCTTTAACCATGTGCGCTAAGATCACAACAGGTTTACCTGCAGTTTGCGCTTTATGGAATGCGGCATAAAGTTTTTCTGAATCGTGACCACCACGTCTTAATGCCCAGATTTCATCGTCTGTCATATCCGCCACTAATGCAGCGGTTTCTGGATAACGACCGAAGAAGTGTTCACGAACGTATGCACCATTCTTAGATTTGAAGGTTAAATAGTCACCATCAAGCACTTCCATCATTAATTGGGTTAATTTGCCGGTAGTATCTTTTGCAAATAATTTATCCCAGCCACTACCCCACATGACTTTGATCACTTCCCAACCAGCACCAGCAAATAAACCTTCTAATTCTTGAACGATTTTGCCGTTACCCGTTACAGGACCATCTAAACGTTGCAAGTTACAGCTTACAACGAAGATTAAGTTATCTAAGCCCTCACGTGCTGCGAATGTTAAATCACCTTTTGCTTCGATTTCGTCCATCTCTCCGTCACCAAGGAAAGCATACACTTTTTGATCTTTGGTGTCTTTTAAACCACGGTTATCTAAGTATTTTAAGAAACGAGCAGTACGGATCGCATTTACAGGACCTAAACCCATAGATACGGTCGAGAATTGCCAGAATTCAGGCATTAATTTCGGGTGTGGGTAAGAAGAAAGACCTTTGCCTGGTTCACATTCTTGACGGAAATTATTCATTTGATCTTCAGTAATACGACCTTCAACAAATGCACGAGCATACATACCTGGTGCTGCGTGGCCTTGGAAGAAGACTAAGTCACCGCCGTTTTTATCAGTCGCCGCTTTGAAGAAGTGGTTAAAACAAACTTCATACATGCTTGCTGCAGATTGATAAGTTGAAATGTGACCACCTAATTCAAGATCTTTTTTCTGGCCACGTAATACCGCCATGATCGCATTCCAACGTACAGCACTACGAATACGACGCTCAATAGCTTTATCACCTGGGTATGCTGGCTGTTCAGAAAGTGGGATGGTATTAACATAAGGGGTTGTTACGCCACCTTTTGCAATGTTCACACCACCATTACGTGCCTGATCAATCACTTGATTGATAATGTAATGCGCTCGCTCTACGCCTTCTGCACGAATTAATGAATCAACAGCTGACAACCAATCCTGTGTTTCAATTGGGTCAATATCGTTTACTAAGGTATCTGACATAGTCTTTCCTTATTTTACTGAGTGAAAATGAAGTTTGGTCATGACCAAACACGAAAATCAAGCTTGTTAATCAATGTTACAAACATTTAACAAAATCCTGTAAATTTTAGAAGATTTTTTGCAAGAAAGATAGTAGATTTTCACTGTTCTCATGCATTTCTTCCTGTTATTGCAATACTCTTCACTAAAAGTGCGGTCATTTTTAAAGGATTTTTGGCTTTAAGTTAAAGCATACTTTACATATTGCATTCCCTACCCGCTTTGATCTAAAGTGTTCGTATGCTTTTGAGTTTTTTAGAGGACAAAATATGAACACGACAACTCGCTCAATCTTTTCTCATAAACGAATAGCGCTCGTTGCACATGATAGCTGCAAACAAAACCTGCTCAATTGGGTAAAGAAACATAAAGAAGCTCTCGCTCCCCATCAACTTTATGCAACAGGTACAACAGGCCATCTATTGTCTAGAGAAACGGGACTTGAAATAGCCTCATTATTAAGTGGCCCGATGGGAGGCGATCAACAACTCGGTGGACTAATTGCTGAGAAAAAAATTGATATGATGATTTTCTTTTGGGATCCGATGAACGCAGCACCACATGATCCCGATGTAAAAGCCTTAATACGTATTGCAACTGTTTGGAATATTCCAGTGGCGATTAATCAAAGCACGGCCGATTTTCTTTTAACATCAAGCTTATTTGAGCAAGAAATCAATATTGATATCCCCGATTATGACGGGTATTTAAAAGCTCGATTGGATTAAAAGTTAAATAAGCTCAACCTAATAAAAAAGGAGATAAATTACTTTATCTCCTTTTGATTGTTTAGCCGTTATTACTTAGCCTGCATTGCTGCGCCCATTATTAACATAAATAATACGCCTTGAACCTGTTCTTCTGGAATCACTTGACCATTAAGTTTCAGTTCGCCCTTTTCAAGCACTAAGTTAAGTGTCACATTTTTATCATTATTCACCACAATATTTTGTGCTGCCGCTTGTTTAGCTTGCTCTTCAATTTTCTCTTTAACCAGCGCTTTATCTTCTTCTGGGGCAAATTGTGTCATGATTTTTTCTGCAGTTGCTTTATCTACATGAATATTTACTGAGAAATCAGTAAATTGTTTATATAAACTACCTGCCATTAAATCAAATTTTGGATCTTTCGCTAACGCCACGTTTAAATCCAATGACACTTTACCTTGATTATCTGAAATTGACACTGGGTTCAGTTTAATTTGAGGCTGATTATTAAAAATAGCCATACCATGATTTTCAACCCATGAACTTAAAATTTCAGATACAACTTCATCATTCACATTTTTATCATCTCTGACTGACTTAAAGACAGTGAAAAGTGCTTCAACCAAAGCATTTGCTGCGTTTGCTTCAATATGATTTAACTCGCTATTGTTAGTTAATTTTCCTAACTCTTTTCCATCTAACACGAATGAATCTACTGTACTTTCACTTTTTAAGTTTACAAAATCACCATTAAGTGAAATATCAGATGTTGCTTTTAAGCCTTTTTCAATAAGAGAGGTCGTTTTTCCAGCATAATCAGTGCTCGTCATTTCGAAGCTTTCAGTAGTATAAGAACCTTTCCCCGTATAAATATAAGCCCAATTTGTAGGATTGAATGAAGCGTCTAATTTCATGCCCTTCATCTTTGTTTTTACTGATTTAACCGCAGTAGCATCCTGGCTATCTTCCCCATCTGCACTATTAGGTCCTAAATCAGCAGTCACTTCATCTAAGGTCATGTCATATTTACCTGCACGATCTTTATCTACATCAAAACCGATGTTGACATTTGACCACGCTATTTTATTTTGTGGAGAATTTGGATCTGTCACTTCCCCTGCGGCTAATTCAACTTTACCTTTTGTTGCTAAGCTATAGCTAGTAGATGCTTGATATTGAATAGGCTTATCTGATTTAAGTAAATCAAATAAAGGTTGTGTGGTTTCATTTTTACCAATCACACCTTGTGCGGAAAACATCGTTGGTACAAAGTTAAATTTTTCCAACTGATTAAGTGGAAATGGACCATGATAAAGTTTAGTTGAAAACGGAATAGTAAATACTTGTCCTTCTTTTGGTAAAGAAATAACTACTTCATCTTCCACTTGAGAAGTAAAGAAACTGCGATCAAATTGCTTATTTTTATAAACAAGATTCACTGAATCTGACAAACCTAAACTTTGGAATTTTTGGTTTGCTAATTCAATTTGACGTAAATATTCAGTTTGTGCCTTTTCGCCAGTAAACCATGCACCACCGACACCTACAACACTAAGAGCAACAATGATACCTAATGCTACGGTTGATTTTTTCATTTTGATTCCTTTGCTAACTAATAGATGATTAAAATTGATGGCAATTTATCACAAATCACAATTTTTTTCTTATTTTTCAAAAATAATTTTATATCTTTTTCAAAAATAATTTTATATCCCCTTGAACTTCTCATCTCTGGACTTATTTTGTAAAACAAGAACGGAAATAACCGCACTTTAAAAGGAAGAAAAAATTTTAAATCTTGCCTCTTGAAATGCGAAAAAGCATCCACATCTTATTCATCGTAACAATTTACAACGAATTTAAAATTTACTTAGGAGTAACAAAATGGGAAAAATTATTGGTATTGACTTAGGTACAACAAACTCTTGTGTGGCAGTAATGGATGGTGATAAACCACGCGTAATCGAAAACGCAGAAGGTGATCGCACTACTCCGTCAATTATTGCTTATACAAATGATAACGAAATTTTAGTGGGTCAACCGGCAAAACGCCAAGCAGTGACCAACCCGAAAAATACACTATTTGCAATCAAACGTTTAATCGGTCGTCGGTTTGAAGATGCTGAAGTCAAACGTGATATCGACATTATGCCATTTGAAATCACCAAAGCAGACAACGGTGATGCATGGGTAAATGTAAAAGGTGACAAACTTGCACCTCCACAAATCTCTGCAGAAGTATTGAAAAAAATGAAGAAAACTGCGGAAGATTTCTTAGGTGAGCCAGTGACTGAAGCGGTAATCACTGTTCCTGCATACTTTAACGATGCTCAACGTCAGGCGACAAAAGATGCAGGTCGTATCGCAGGCTTAGAAGTTAAACGTATTATCAACGAACCAACAGCAGCAGCATTAGCTTACGGTTTAGATAAAGGCCAAGGCAACAAAACTATCGCTGTTTATGACTTAGGTGGTGGTACATTCGACTTATCTATCATCGAAATTGATGAAGTAGGTGGCGAAAAAACCTTCGAAGTATTAGCAACCAATGGTGATACTCACTTAGGTGGTGAAGACTTCGATAACCGTGTAATCAACTACTTAGTGGATGAGTTCAAAAAAGAACAAGGCGTTGATTTACGTAATGACCCACTTGCAATGCAACGTTTAAAAGAAGCAGGTGAAAAAGCGAAAATTGAACTTTCTTCTGCACAACAAACTGATGTGAACTTACCTTACATCACTGCAGATGCTACAGGTCCTAAACACTTAAACATTAAATTAACTCGTGCTAAATTAGAATCTTTAGTAGAAGATTTAGTGGCTAAATCACTTGAACCTGTAAAAGTTGCATTAAACGATGCGGGCTTAATTGCATCACAAATTGATGATGTTATCCTAGTGGGCGGTCAAACCCGTATGCCATTAGTACAACAAAAAGTAGAAGAATTCTTCGGTAAAGCACCTCGTAAAGATGTGAACCCAGATGAAGCCGTTGCTATCGGTGCAGCAGTTCAAGGTGGTGTATTAGCAGGTGATGTAACTGATGTATTATTGTTAGACGTAACACCGTTATCTTTAGGTATTGAAACTATGGGTGGTGTGATGACTACCTTAATTGAGAAAAACACGACGATTCCAACTAAAAAATCGCAAGTATTCTCAACAGCAGAAGATAACCAAAGTGCAGTAACCATTCACGTGTTACAAGGTGAACGTAAACAAGCATCAGCGAATAAATCTTTAGGTCAATTCAACCTTGAAGGCATCAACCCTGCTCCACGCGGTATGCCACAAATTGAAGTAACCTTCGATATCGACGCTGACGGTATTATCCACGTTTCTGCGAAAGATAAAGGTACGGGTAAAGAACAACAAATCACCATCAAAGCCTCTTCAGGTTTAAGTGATGAAGAAATTCAACAAATGGTTCGTGATGCAGAAGCAAACGCTGAAGCAGACCGTAAATTTGAAGAATTAGTACAAGCTCGCAACCAAGCAGATCACCTTGTACACAGCACACGTAAACAATTAGAAGAAGCCGGTGACAAAGTTCCAGCTGAAGATCGTGCAGCAATTGAAAGTGCATTAAGCGATTTAGAAACAGCTGCGAAAGGTGAAGATAAAGCGGCTATCGAAGCTAAACTTCAAGCGCTTGCAGAAGTTGCTCAAAAACTTGTTCAAGTGGCTCAACAGCAAGCTGATGCACAACAAGCTCAAAGCAACAGCAAACCAAATGATGATGTTGTTGATGCTGAGTTTGAAGAAGTGAAAGACAACAAATAATTTCACTTTAACCTAAATCAAAGGGCGTAGCGATACGCCCTTTTGGTGTATTCATTCATCAGTATTTTTCCTGACTTTATTTAAAAAAGTGAAGTCAGGAAAAATATGTTTGTAGGGTAAATCGCATGACTATTCTACTAAACCATGAGGTGGAAATTCACATCACTCATTTCTACACTATAAATCTAAAGTGTAAAAACATGATGAAAAATGACCGCACTTTATCCCGAAACGAACCCAATTCAAGGGGAAAATAATGAAATTCGAAACAAAATGTCTCCATGCCGGTTATAGCCCAAAAAATGGAGAGCCACGTGTTCAACCAATCGTACAAAGCACCACTTATACTTACGATTCTGCAGAAGAAATTGGCAAGTTATTTGATTTACAAGCAGCCGGTTATTTCTATACTCGCCTAGCAAACCCAACAACAAATGCTGCAGAAGAAAAAATCACGGCACTTGAAGGTGGTGTAGCAACAATGTGTACTGCTTCTGGTCAATCTGCGGTTTTCTATGCGATGTTGAATATTTTAGAAGCAGGCGATCATTTTATTTCCTCTTCTTATGTGTATGGCGGTACTTACAATTTGTTTGCCCATACATTCAAAAAAATGGGTATCGAAGTGACTTTTGTGGATCAAGATTTACCACTTGAAGAACTCAAAAAAGCGATTCGTCCAAATACAAAAGCCGTCTTTGCTGAAACCATTGCAAACCCCGCTTTACGCGTGTTGGATATTGAAAAATTTGCTGCCTTAGCGAAAGCTGCAGAGGCGCCATTATTAGTTGATAACACCTTTGCCACCCCCTATTTTTGTCGTCCAATCGAATTTGGCGCAAACGTGGTCATTCACAGCACATCTAAATATTTAGATGGTCATGCGATTGCCTTAGGTGGCTCAATTACTGATGGCGGTAACTTTAATTGGAATAACGGCAAATATCCGCAATTAAGCACGCCAGACCAAACTTATCATGGTTTGGTTTACACAGAAACCTTTGGCCCTGCGGCTTATATTGTCAAAGCACGCGTGCAATTAATGCGTGATTTAGGTGCTACACCAGCACCACAAAATAGTTTCTTATTAAATGTAGGTATGGAAACCCTCGCGCTTCGCATGCAACGTCATTATGAGAATGCACAGGCTGTAGCCGAGTTTTTAGAAAAACATCCGCAAGTCGTTAAAGTGAATTATCCTGGCTTACCAAGCTCGCCAGATTACGCACTCAAACAAAAATACTTACCGAACGGTTTGTGTGGCGTTATTTCCTTTGAGATTAAAGGTGATAAAGAAACCGCGGCAAAATGGTTAAACGCATTGCAAATGACCTCACGTGAAGTACACGTAGCCGACATTCGTACTTGTGCATTACATCCAGCGACTTCAACACACCGCCAATTAAGTGAAGCTGAATTAGAAAAAGCGGGGATTTCTGCAGGACTTATTCGCCTTTCTTGCGGTATTGAAAATATTCAAGATATTTTAGCTGACTTAGAGCAAGCATTTGCAGCAGCAAAATAAGTCATAAATTAACGAATTTACCCTTGATATTTCTGACTTCGACATTATTTTTATTCTTAGGTATGTTGTTAACGCAATACCATACAATAACAAAATAAAATTTTTTAAATTTATATTTTTAAACGGAAAACGAAAACATTATGGCAAAGAAAGATTATTACGACGTTCTTGGTGTTGAACGTGGCGCAGATGAAAAAGCAATTAAACGTGCTTACAAAAAACTCGCCATGCAATATCACCCTGATAGAACCAAAGGTGATAAAGCCAAAGAAGAAAAATTTAAAGAAATCCAAGAAGCCTATGAAATCCTAGGTGATAAAGAAAAGCGAGCGGCTTACGATCAACACGGTCATGCAGCCTTTGAACAAGGTGGCATGGGAGGCGGTGGCTTCGGTGGCGGATTCAGCGGTGCTGATTTCGGTGATATTTTTGGAGATATGTTCGGTGATATCTTCGGCGGTGGCGGACGAGGTCGTCAGCGTGTAGTACGCGGTGAAGATTTACGTTATGACATCCAAATTACGTTAGAAGAAGCCGTAAAAGGTACAACCAAAGATATCCAAATTAATACCCTTGCTCACTGTGATAGCTGCGATGGTACTGGCGCAGAAAAAGGATCAAAAGTTGAGACATGCCCAAGCTGTCATGGTTCAGGTCGTATTCGTCGCCAACAAGGTTTCTTCGTAACTGAAGCGGTTTGTCCTACTTGTCATGGTTCTGGTAAGAAAATTGAAAAACCATGTAAAAGCTGCCATGGCGAAGGTCGTGTTCACAAGAAGAAAAATCTTTCCGTTAAAATCCCAGCAGGTGTGGATACCGGCAACCAATTACGTTTAAGCGGCGAAGGTGCAGCGGGCGAAAATGGTGCACCAGCAGGTGATTTATATGTGGTTATTCATGTTAAAGAACATCATATCTTTGAACGTGATGGCAATAACCTCTACTGCGAAGTGCCAATCAGTTTCTCAATGGCTGCGTTAGGTGGTGAAATCGAAGTTCCAACCTTAGACGGTAAAGTGAAACTCAAAATCCCTGCTGAAACCCAAACAGGCAAACTCTTCCGTATGCGTGGTAAAGGGGTGAGCTCTACTCGTAGCGGCTACGCAGGCGATCTCATTTGTCGCGTAGTGATTGAAACACCAGTGAACTTAAATAAAGAACAAAAAGAATTATTAGAAAAACTGGAAGAAAGTTTGAAAGGACAAAAATCGCATAGTCCGAAATCTTCAAGCTTTTTAGACGGTGTGAAGAAATTCTTTGATAACTTAGGTAAATAAACCTAAACAAAAAGTGCGGTCAATTTTAAAACTTTTTTGAAATTGACCGCACTTTTACTTTATACGACTGAAATGGCTTTTATTTGTACATAAACATCCATGCCTTGAGCAAAATGTAATTCATTAAATGCCCATTTACTGATACTTGCCCAAACTTTATGCCCTTCCACCAACACCGCAATATCAATGCGATTCTCTTGCGGAACAATTTGTACAATTTGCCCCCGTAAGATATTACGAATGCTCGTTTGCTCTGGCTTGCTGAGAGTGAGTGATACATCGGAACTATAAATACAGACACGCACTTTTTCATTCGCTTGATGATGCACTTCGTTAATCCAAAGCTGTTGTTCGCCTAAAGAAAGTGCGGTCATTTTATAGGTTGGATTATGTAAATATACTGGCAACGCCAACACACTACTCTGCTCCGATTCACCTTTCCAAGGGGCAAATAACGGACTGTTCCAGACATTTTCTAAGGTATCATAGGCTTTCACTTTGCCGTTTTCCATCAGCACAACGCGATCGGCCAAGCGTAATAATTCGTCCAAACTGTGCGTCACATATAAAATCGGCACATTAATTTCTTTAGATAAACTTTCCAGATATTGCATAAGCTCACGTTTGCGAGGCACATCTAAAGCTGAAAGCGGTTCATCCATTAATAAAATATCAGGATCTGTTAATAAAGCTCGCCCAATCGCTATACGTTGTTTTTCGCCACCCGATAAAGTAATCGGATAGCGTTTGAGCAACGGTTCAATACCAAGTAGCTGGACAATATAGTCAAAATCTTCACGACTGACATGCTTCATGCCATAACGCAAATTACCTTTGACATTGTAATGCGGAAATAAACGAGCATCTTGGAATACATAACCAATTTTGCGTTGGTGCACAGGGAGATTCTCACCGTTCTCCACATCGACCAAAGTGCGGTCATTTAAACGAATAAATCCTTGATCGGGATGAGTTAAACCACTCACTAAATTAATCAATGAGGTTTTACCCGAGCCTGACAAACCAAAAATAGCCGTCACACCTTGAGTTGGCAATTGCAGATCCGCACGTAAGGTCAGGCGACCTAATTGTTGTTGTACATTAATGTGTAGCATCGCCCTGCCCCAATTTTTTCTGCATCCGTTTGCTCAATGCTTCGGAAAGCAATAAGGAAATTAATGAAAGGATCACCGCAAACAAGCAAAGTCGTGCAGTTTGTGCTTCCGCACCTGGCGTTTGGATAAATGAATACATCGCTAAAGGAATGGTTTGGGTTTCCCCCGCAATATTAGATACGAAGGTAATGGTTGCCCCGAATTCCCCTAAAGAGCGAGCAAAACCTAATACTAAACCCGCCAATACACCAGGGAGAGAAAGAGGTAATGTGATTGTAAAAAAGACTCGCCAAGGCGAAGCGCCAAGCGTTTGTGCAGCTTGCTCTAATTTAAAATCAATGCTTTCTAAGGAAAGACGAATTGCCCGCACAACCAATGGAAATGCCACCACCGCGGAAGCTAATACCGCTCCCTTCCAACTAAAGCCAAAGGAGACACCAAACCATTGATATAAATACTTGCCGATAAAGCCATTACGCCCCATGGCGACTAATAATAAATAACCGATTACCACTGGCGGCAGCACCAAAGGCAGATGAATAATTCCTGTAATCAGCGACTTGCCGTAGAATTCCTTACGAGCCAGTAACCAAGCGATAAAAATCGCAAAAGGCAAACTCCAAAGCATAGAACTCAATGCGACACTCATACTTAAGTGAATCGCATCCCATTCCATCGGGCTTAATTGAAACCAAGAGAGCAAAATATTTCCTTGTGTATATATCGATATGACGAAATTTCTTTAGAGATAACAAAAAGGACAGTTTCCTGTCCTTTCTTTATAAAGTCTGAGCTCATTATTTCACAGAGAAACCATATTCAACAAATATTTTTTTCGCTGCACTTGATTCTAAGTAATTAAGGAAATCACGGGTATCCGCATTGTCATGATCTTTTAAAATCGCAACCGGATATTCAACTGGTTTATAGCTGTCTTTCGGGAATACGCCGACTGCTTTCACGTCTTTACTCACTTTCGCATCGGTGCTATACACGATACCATAAGGGGCTTCAGCGCGTTCAACTAAGGCTAATGCACCACGCACGTCTTTCGCACGCGCTAATTTATCTTTGACTTGATCCCATAAATTTAATTTGGTTAATGACTCTTCAGCATATTGTCCTGCCGGAACATGTGCAGGATCACCCACAGATAAATAGCTGTCTTTTAAGCCTTTAATCCATTCACCTTTGGCAATATCCACTGAATTAGCTGCACTTTTAGCCGGCGCAATTAACACTAATTCATTACCCGCTAATACTTTTTCAGTTTCTTTTACAGTGAGATTTTTATCTGATAAATATTTCATCCATTTGTTGCTAGCTGAAATAAATAAGTCTGCAGGTGCACCTTCTTCAACTTGTTTTGCAAGCGTAGAAGAAGAAGCAAAAGAGAAAACGACGGTATTATTTGGCTTTTCAGTTTGGTATTGATCCGCAATTTGTTGTAACGCATCAGTCATTGAAGCTGCTGCAAACACAGTCACTTTTGCTGATGCCGCAAAAGATACACCCATACCCGCAATTAAAAGTGCGGTTGCAAATTTAGTTAATTTCATCATCTATCTCCTATATAAATGAAACTATATATAAAAAAATATACTGCGAGTGAATTATAACTTGAATTTTTAAATAAGCATACAGAAAAACCTAAAGATCTAGTAAAATAAACAGAATTGTGTATTAGGAGGAGATGATGAAACAAACTGAAATTTTACTGACAATCAAACTTCATCAAGAATTATTTATTGATCCAAAACGTGTTCGCCTCTTAAAAGAAATTAAAGAATGTGGCTCAATCAACCAAGCAGCCAAAAACGCCAAAGTGAGCTATAAAAGTGCTTGGGATCACCTTGAAGCAATGAATAAAATCAGCCCAAAACCGCTTTTAGAACGTAATATCGGTGGGAAAAATGGGGGCGGTACATCATTAACGACTTACGCAGAACGTTTGCTACAGCTTTACGATTTGCTCGAACAAACACAAGAGCACGCGTTCCATATTCTACAAGATGAGACGATCCCGCTAAACAGCCTACTTTCAGCAACGGCAAAATTCTCCTTACAAAGTAGCGCGCGCAATCAATTTTTCGGGAAAGTGGCGAGCCAACATATTGTGGACTCCCGCTGCATTGTTGCAGTAAACATTCAGGATTTAGCTCATCCATTACATGTTTCAATCACAATGCGCAGTGCTGAGCGCCTCAGACTCATTACTGAAAAAGAAGTGATGGTCATGTTTAAAGCCCCTTGGGTGAAAATTAGCGCCACCCCATTAGAAGAAAAAAATAACCTTTTCCAAGCGACGATTCTTTCTATGCAGAATGAAGAAGCGATTTTACAAATAAAGGACAGCTCAATTGAATTTTGTGCGAGTATTCATAGCAAAGATGGTTGGAAAGTGGGACAAGAAGTCTGGTTACACGTGGATCCTGAACAGATCATTTTAGCGACATTGAAGTAATATCAGAAACAAAAAGTGCGGTTAAAATTAACCGCACTTTTTTATTTTCGCTTACAACGCAATCTCATCAATCGATCGCCCAAAACTTGGCAAAAAGACCTGTAAAAAATAATCCATTTCTTGACTGTGCCATTGTTCCATTAAATTTTCTAAGCGTTTTTTCGCTGTTTTAAATTCATGGTTACCATGCTCTAATTCAAATTGAGCTTTAATATAGGCACAAATCAAATCTGCTTGTTTTACTAAATGCTTTTCTTCTGGGCTAAATTGCTCACTATCTAAGTATGGCGCAAAACTATCTTGCAACTCAGTCGGGAGCAAGCTAATTAAATGTAATTCGGCTGCCGCTTCAATGTCTTTATAAGCATGAGTTATTTCAGAATTGAAATACTTAATTGGGGTCGGCAGATCACCCGTAAAAATTTCAGAGGTATCATGATACATCGCCATCACCGCAATACGCTCAGGATTCACTTCCCCACCAAAAAATTGATTTTTAATAATGGCTAAGGCTTGTGCCACAAAGGCAACTTGCAGACTATGCTCTGCCAAGTTTTCCTTTTCAATATTGCGCATCAATGACCAACGCTGAATTAAGCGAAGACGATCTAAACAGGCAAAAAAGTGACTGGTTTTAACTTCCACGATATATCCTTAGTTAGATGGTAACTCTTCAATAACTACAGGGAGATCAATCACTTTACCTAAGCGAGAAACAGTAACAATAACTTCTGTATTCGGTTTAGTATCACTAATAATTTGCATCATTTCACGAATAGATAAGTTATCTTGTTTATTTAAACGTAAAATCACATCGCCCACTTGAATCCCCGCTTTCGCTGCCGGGCTATTGGCGGTCACACCTGTAATCACAATGCCACCGTTTGAGTTAGCGGTGATTTCACTTTGTACCCCAAAATAACCACGAATCACACGACCATCGCGAATAATTTTATACAACACATCATTAGCAATACTGATTGGAATCGCAAAATTCAGACCTTCCGCAATTTCATTGGCTGTTTTACCAATACTTAACGTGCTGATCCCCACTAATTCGCCAGCTGAGTTAATTAAAGCGCCACCAGAGTTACCGCGGTTAATTGATGCATCTGTTTGAATAAAGTTTTGACGACCTAAAGAATCGCCAACTGCACTACGTCCTACCGCACTGATAATCCCTTGTGACACACTTTGCCCAAGGTTATATGGATTACCAATAGCCAGAGCAATATCCCCAACTCGTACTTGACGTTCTTTATTTTGTGGAATGGTAGAAAGATTGGTTGCTTTGATTTTTAATACCGCAAGATCCGTCAAATTATCCGAACCGATTAAATTCGCTTCATAAATATTGCCGTTTTGCAGTGCCACCACAATTTGATCTGCATTTTGGATAACGTGTTTATTGGTGAGAATATAACCGTCTTTGGTCATAATCACGCCAGAACCTAAGTTATTTACCTGTAATTGATCGCTATCATTAATGCTGGCAGAAGAAAAAGATCGGTTGTACACGTTCACCACAGCAGGCGAAGCAATTCTCACGGCACTATTGAACGAAACGATATCATCAGCAGAGAAAAGGCTGCTGTTATTGAGCTTAGGAACGGCAAATAAAATAACACCTGCCGCAGCAAGCCCCCAAAGGGCGGAATGGAAAAGTTTTTTAAACATTTTTTATTCTTTTATTAATAAGTTAGGTAAATAACTGAGCTTTAAATCATCCCCAATTCTTTCACATTCTTGCAATTGCCACAATGGGGCATCAGCAAGTTTTTCCAAATGCGGGAGTTGGCATAATCCTCGAGCGTTATCTCCCAAGAGTTTCGGGGCAACATAAATGATTAATTCATCTACAGCATGTTGTTCAATCAAGCTACCCGCTAAATTGGCGCCGGCTTCAACCCAAACGGAATTCACTTGTCGTTTACCTAATTCTGTCATCAATAGATCGAAATCATAGTTTTCTGGCAGTAACATTTGCTCACAGAAATCAGGGAATAGAGACATATCTCGTGGAATTGAACCCACAAGCCAAACTGGCGAATGGGTGCGGAATAATTGATGACTTGGTTGAACTCGATTTTTAGAATCTAAGATTATGCGAATAGGCTGACGCACAGTATCTTCAGCATATTCCGCTTTTAGATCGTCGGGGAATTGATTCCAACGCACGTTCAAGCTTGGATCATCGGCTAACACGGTAGCACTTGTAGATAAAAGTGCGGTCGCTTTGGCTCGCATTTTTTGTACATCCGCACGGGCTGCTTCACCCGTGATCCACTTGCTTTCACCGCTCGCCATAGCTGTTCGGCCATCTAAACTCATGGCTAATTTTAGCTGTACATAAGGCTTGCCAGTTCTCATACGTTTGAGAAAACCTTTATTTAAAGCTTCTGCTTGTTCGTTCAATAAATTGACCGCACTTGGTATGCCTGCATCGGCCAGCATTTTCAAGCCTTTACCGGCCACTTGCGGATTAGGATCTGCCATAGCTGCCACAACTCGACTGACACCCGCTTCAATTAAACCTAATGCACAAGGCGGTGTACGACCATAATGAGAACAAGGTTCAAGCGTCACATAAGCAGTTGCGCCTTTCGCTTTCTCACCGGCATCTGCCAACGCTACTCGTTCTGCATGAGGCTGACCGGCTTTAAAATGAAACCCTTTCCCGACAATTTCACCGTTTTTAACCAACACACATCCTACGGATGGATTCGGCGTAGTGGTGTACTGCCCTTTTGCTGCAAGCTCAAGAGCCAATTGCATAAATTTCACGTCATCAGGGGAAAAGGTGTCACTCATATTAATCCTTTAAGCTTTCAATTTCTTTAGTAAATTCATTGATATTATCAAAGCTCAGGTAAACGGATGCAAAACGGATATACGCCACTTTATCTAATTCTTTCAGCTCATTCATGGCTAATTTACCCACGAGATGACTTGGCACTTCGCGCTCACCTGTCGCACGTAATTGGATAATAATATGGCTGATGGCTTTTTCCACATCATCCGAACTTACAGGGCGTTTTTCTAACGCATGTTGAATACCGCTACGCAATTTATCTTCGTTAAACGGCTCGCGTGACCCATCATTTTTAATAATTTTTGGCACCACTAATTCGGCCGTTTCAAAGGTGGTAAAGCGTTCATGACAATTCCCGCATTCCCGACGACGACGTACTTGATACCCATCAGAAACCAAACGGCTGTCAATCACCTTAGTTTCTTCAGTTGAACAAAACGGACAACGCATTTTAGCTCCTTTTCAAAATGATTCTTAAGTCAGTATCTTATCAAAAATCCAGGATCTTTTCGATCTGAAGATCCGCTTTAAGACAACATTTCTCCAAACCAGGATGTGGTTTCTTTCACCAACTGCAAAAGACCATCCTGCGATTTAAATTGTTCTGTTTGCCCCAATACCCTTGCCCAATAAGGATCGGGTTTTCTATAACCATAGTTATCATTTTTCGCAAGGGATTCGATATTCGTTAAAACATTGTCAAAATTGACCGCACTTTCATCTTTTTCAATAAACTTCGCTATATTTTCCGTTGGAATGAGCTGAATTTGTTGTTGGCTCTGTAAATAAGCCTCGACATACATTTTCAGTTTCTCAAGTGCGGTTGATTTTTCTATTGTTTTTAATGTTAAATCCTTATCTTTAGCGATAATGCGTGGTGGCAGTGCGTTCTCTTTTGTCGCCAGTTGAATGAGATAATAAAGCCATGGGCGAATACGATAACGATCTTTATATTTTGCAAATCGCCATTCGATTATCTGATTTTCATCGCCAAATAACGGCTCCATATAGCCAAACAAGCGAATATTGCCTTGTGCCGTTTCCACCACAAAATCGACACTCTCACTGTGTGGTGAAGAATAATCCTTAATTTTCTCTTTAAAAGCCAATACATCAGCACGAATGAATTGCGCACATACTTCCGCAAACTCGCCGCGTGGCATGATGCCTTTCACTCGCTGTTTCGCAAAATAATCGTTAAATTGCGCTTCCTCTAAATGCAATAACTCATTATTAATGCGATAACGATCCAAACCATTTAACGTGAAGTTTTCACTTTCTTCAATGCGATCGTCTTCATCTCGGAAATACACACCAAGCTGCTTTTCAAAAAAGAATTTCACTGGATTTTCAACAAAACTCACAAAACGATCGAGCTCAATTTCCGTTATTGGCTCTTGATTTTCGCTCATCGGCACAACAAATTCATGACATTTTCGTTCTTGGAATTGAGCAATCGGCAACCATTTTTTCGCAAAAGAGCGGTTAATTTTCCCTTCATGTTGGAAATTGCTTGGGCTAAATACCGTCATTGGATGTTGTTCAATCCTCAAGCCATCGTCTGAATAATGATTAATATAATCAACCAATTGGCTCACCAATACTGAAGGCGCTTTAGGTTGATTATCAATAATTGAAGAGCCCACATAACTGACATAAAAATGAGTTCTTGCAGCCAGTAAGGCTTCAAGGAATAAGTAACGATCATCATCTCGACGAACACGATCGCCTTTTTGATGATGATATTGCATCAAGTCAAAACTATTTGGCGTATGACTACGTGGGTAATCCGCTTCATTCATTCCAAGCAAACACACCACTTTAAAAGGAATGGATCGCATAGGTAAAAGTGTGCAGAAATTCACTTTCCCCGCTAAGAAACGAAGGCTGTTTGGTGTTTCTTCTAAACGAGCAGACATCACTTCCGCAATCACATCCGCTTGCAAAGTTTCTTCAAAATTGACGGTCTGCAAATCATCGGCAAAGGCATTGATACAATCTTGAATATAAAATAAGGTATCCGCCGTTTCTTCATTTTGCACAAAGAAATCCGTCAAAAGTGCGGTCAATTTTTCACGCCATTTTTCAATGTTATGTGCTTTTTGCAGATCTTGATGCCATTTATTTAAGGCCGTAAAAAATTGATTCACCGCACCAACTAACTGCCCTTTCAATCCATAGCTACTATCAAGTCCAAGACTGTCTTGCCAAACGCCTTGCTCTTCACGCATCGCATAACCTAAGGTCATACGTTCAAGCCCAGCCTGCCATGCATTAAAATTTAGTGTATTCTGAAGTTTTTCCAAACCAAAGCGGATACCCGACTCTTTTACCCACTCACGAATTTGCTCAAGATCTGCAAGCGCAATATTAAAACGCTCACGGATAGCGGGAATATCCAATAAAGCGAGCACTTCTTCCGCGCTAAACTGGCTTTCTTTTAAATTTAACAGGGAAAGATAACTCGACACGATCACATCACTTTCAGACAATTTGCTGTCTGAAATCGAGAATGGAATAACGGGTGCGTCCGCACTATTCGCACCAAAGACAGCCTGAATATAAGGCGTGTATTGATTAACATCGGCCACCATGACCACCACATCTTTTGGTGTAATCTGTTCTTCTTTTGGCTTATGCTGATTCTGATTGAATAAATCCAATAAATAATCATGTAGCACTTCAACTTCTCGCATCGCGCTATGGCAAGATTTCACCACCAAAGAGCGGTCATTTTTTGCTACATTTAATGCACCATGGCTTAACGTCAAAATTTGATTTTGGATCTGGCCTAACAACGTTTTTTCGGGAAGTTCTGCATAGTAATCACGCGAAATGGCTTGAATATTTTCTTCATCTCGCACTAATTGATAGAGAAAATCCCGTCCCATTTTTCCCCAAGAGGCTAAAAGCGGATTCCCGCTGAACAATTCTTCTTGTTGATTGGTGTAATCAAGGTCGGCAGGTTCCCATGACACTTGCTCGGCTGAAATTAAAGGCTTCACATCGTCGCTTTCTTTCAAGAAACGCTGTCTTTCTAATAAATAGGATTTACTCAGATCTCGCAAATCTCCCCAATATTCTTGACATGGATTATTGAAGAATAAATGTACATCTGTTTTAGCTGAAATACCTTGGAAAATATTGAGATAAACCGTTGGCAATGCTGGAATACCAAAAATAAAAATACGTTCCGGCAAGTTGAGTGTGGCATTTGGATCACGACATAATTCTAAAAATTGTTGATTGAGTGCAGCACGATGCTTTGCTTTTCCACCGAAATCACGTTGGACATCATCCACCAAGGCTCGCCATAAAATTCCCTGCCAATGAATATTGCCTTTAATTTGAGAAAGAAAGGTAGGATTTAACGCCGAAAGGCCCTGCTTTTGGTGATTAATTTGAGCCAAGATTTTTTCATCGTTATTTTCTTCCCATGCAGCAATCCATTCGGGGCGATAGACGAGATATTGGTCAAATAAATCGGCAACTTTTAGGCTTAATTGATAAAGTTTTTGCTGTTCTGATGCCGGTGAGGACGCTAAATATTTTTTTAATGGTTCAAATTCTTTTTGCTGTAAAAAAGTAGGGATTAATCGCATTAATCGCCATAACGTTGAATCTTTTTCAAAAGGGTTTTGCGTGGAAACATTCGGCAAATTATCGGCGTAAAGTTTCCAAATAAAACTGGAAGGCATAGGGAATTGGAAATTCGCTGCAACGCCGCGTTTTTTAGCAATTTCCATTTGCAACCATTGTGCCATACCCGGGCTTTGCACCAACACAATGTCAGACTGAAACGGATCATGTTGAGGTAAATTTTCCAACAGCGAAACTAAAATATCCTTTTGAATTTCTGGTTGGTTTGAATAATAAGTAACGAACAAAATAACGCCCTTTTGAAAGCAAAAACAATGCGTTATTTTACTCGGTTTTCAATAAAAATTCACCTTGAGGATAGCGTATATTCACTTGATGATGACTGCATTGAATTGCAAATTGAATGCCATTTTGTTCTACGCTATTTTCACAAGACAAGCCTAAAAACTGACGTTGAGCCTGATTCTCAGCAATTTGAATTGCCTGAAATTCTTGAAAAATTCTGACCGCACTTTTCCGTTGCTCACTCGTCCATCGATTAAAGATCAAAAATAACCCACTGAAAATCGATAAGGCTAATAAAAGGGACATTAACGACATCCCTTTATTCACTTTAATCTTGTGCACTTAAATCACTCCAACTTTTATCCACCAAACGCCATTGACTATATTCTTGTACGAGTTTTGTCACCACGGCTTTACCGTAAGCCACAGTCACGCCCTCTTCTAACTTAAGCGAACCTCCTGCAATCACTGCACCACTTATTCGTCCTTTGCCGATTAAAGTTAAATCCCCTTCTGCTAACAAAATGCCACTCACATTCCCTTTAATTTCTAATTGGTTTTGCGTTATCCAATACACTTGTGGTGTTTTTTGAGTAGTTAAAGTAGTATCTACTTTCATAAAGTGCGGTTGAAAATCAGCTTGTTTTTCGCTGGAAATAAAATCTCGCAGCATATTTTCATTAATGCCTTTTGTGGGCGATTTCTTAAATAACTCTGCTCGTTTACACCAAACAGAATAGGCCACTTTATCCTCTGCCCCATTAGACTCGAAAAAGACTTGTTTCACTTTTTCAGCACCATTTACAGGCAAGTTTTGGCAAATATGTTTTTGTTGCTGCTGACTGATTTTCTGTAAAGGAAGGCTTTGTTCTACATAATATTTTCGCTGACTCATTTGAGATCGAAAAAACGCAAAGATCTGTTCATCAAATAATAAGATCAGCGCCAATAAGCCTGAAAGTAAAATCAGAGCCGTCAGTGTCACAATCCCTTTTTTCATCATCATTCTTCTTGATTTAATAAAGGCACTACAAGCGAAGTTTCATATTGAATATGCTTATATGCGGCAAGATGCCCTGTGAGTTTAATTTCAATCCCTTTCCCTGCCTTTAACCAATCAAAACGTAATTGAGAGATCTCAAACTCTTTTTCATCCAATAAATCAGTCCATCCACCACCGGCATTACAAGTAGATTGCGTTAAAGCACGTTGACACTCTTCTGAGCGACAATCCGCATTTACCGCATTTTTATAAGTTTGTTTGGTTTCGATCATTTTCTCGTTAAGTTTGTAACCAAACAGCTCTTTTTCGATATTTTTTGCCACATTTTTAACACCATTTACGCAGGTATTCTTGGTGTATTTTTCACCAATACAACCATTGCTATTCAAATCATAAAAAAATAAAACACAACTATTTGACGGGGCATTATCTGCTTGAGCAATGGTTATTGCTGTGCCCTTTTCATCTAATTCGAATAAAGCCAGATTATCTTCGATGAGTTTTTGGCTTGCAGCTCGAAAGCCTACGCGACGCAGATCTTTCCCGATGAGTTGAATTGTGCGTTGTAATTCCGCTTGTAATTTAAGTTGTAACATTAAACGCTGATTTTGCTGTTGAGTTTGGGCATAAAACTGTGCAACCAATAACAATAATAAAGCGGATAAGCCAAGTGAAATCAACAAACTCACCAATGTTTCACCTTTTAATGGTTTCATCTTGTACATGCACTCGCCGCTTGATCAGACTTTAATTTAATACTGCCGACATTGAAAAAAGAGAACAATGTACGATGCTCTTCAGCCTGTAACATAAAACAATTTGTTTCCATGGTATTTCTGACCCCATTAAATTTCACCGCCACTTCAGATGGATATAATTTAGGGCCTATCAGCATCGTTTTTCCTTCAAAATAAGGATAGTAAAAATGCGCATAAAGGTTTTTAGGACAATTCTGGGGATGAAAACAATCACAAAAATGATCGTTTTTTACTTGAGCAGTAATACACCAACGTTGATTCGCCCTATCTTGATTGGCCAAAATAAACCAAATCGCTGATGAGTTTTCTGCCCTCGCTTGGATATTACGTAAGAAAAAATAAAGCCGTTGTTGCTCTTTTTCGAGAAAATATTTGGGATCGTTTTTCTGCCATTTAGGCAATGCAAACGCCAACGTTACGCTTAAAATAAATAATGCAATCAAGGTTTCTAATAAGGTTATCCCTTTATACATAAAATGCCTTCTTTTTTGACCGCACTTTAAAAGTCCTTCAGAAGAAAGCCAAATTTACTACTTTATTTTTGCGATACTGATCGCAAATTTGCTTTAAAAAACGGGAAAAACCGTGAATTAAACATTTTCAACTGGCTATTTACTAAAACTCCCTTATAATAGGCGACCTATTTATCTGTTCTTTAAAATCTGGTGGAAATATGAATCCAATGTTAAATATCGCTATTCGTGCGGCACGAAGAGCGGGCAACGTGATTGCTAAAAACTATGAGCGCCGTGATGACATCCAAACAAGTAAAAAAGGTATTAATGATTATGTGACTAGCGTCGATAAAGCCGCTGAAGCAGAGATCATTGAAATCATTCAAAAATCTTATCCTGATCATACAATTATCAGTGAAGAACGTGGTGCATTAGAAGGCAAAGACAGTGATATTCAATGGGTAATTGATCCACTAGATGGCACAACCAACTTCGTAAAAGGTTTGCCACATTTCTCCGTTTCTATTGCTATCCGTGTAAAAAACCGTACCGAAGTGGGTGTGGTTTACGATCCTATTCGTAATGAATTATTCACTGCTGTGCGTGGTGAAGGCGCAAAATTAAATGAAGTGCGTTTACGTGTAGATAGCCAAAATGAACTTAACGGGGCAATTTTAGCCACCGGTTTCCCATTCAAACAACCAAGTTTGATGCCAACTCAATTTGCTATCATGAATAACTTAATTGATGAGGCTGCAGATTTCCGTCGTACAGGTTCTGCCGCATTAGACCTTTGCTATGTGGCTTCCGGTCGCGTTGACGGTTATTTCGAAATGGGCTTAAAACCTTGGGATTGTGCAGCCGGTGATTTAATCGTGCGTGAAGCAGGCGGTTTAGTGTGTGATTTCAATGCGGGTCACGGCTACTTACGCTCAGGCAATATCGTGGCAGCACCAGCACGTATTTTAAAAGAAATGCTAAATAAAATTCAGCCTTACTTAACCGAACAAGTTAAGTAAGCCTTAACAAAAAGTGCGGTAGATTTCACCGCACTTTTTTTATGACTAATTTCTGTCGAGTGGCTTTCTATTTTCTTCCGTTTCCGGCTCAAGATCCAATTTAGCCATAAGAAGTTGATCGCCATCTTCTTCTGGGTTGCCTGTCACCAACAATTTATCCCCATAGAAAATCGAATTTGCTCCCGCCATAAAGCACATGGCTTGCATTTCTTCACTCATGCCTTGACGACCTGCAGAAAGGCGAACATAACTTTTTGGCATGGTAATACGAGCCACCGCAATAGTACGAACAAACTCCGTCCAATCTAAATCAGCTGCATCTGCCATCGGTGTGCCTTCCACTTTCACTAATTGGTTAATTGGCACTGACTCCGGCTGCGGATCAAGATTTGCCAAACTTGCAATGAGGCCTGCTCGTTCTTTACGGGTTTCATTCATCCCCACAATACCACCACAGCAAACTTTTAAGCCAGCATGACGCACTTTTCCTAATGTGCTTAAACGATCATCAAAACGGCGTGTGCCAATGACATTGTGATAATTCTCTGGCGCGGTATCAAGATTGTGGTTGTAATAGTCTAATCCTGCATCTTTTAACTCTTCTGCCATACCATCTTGTAATAAACCAAAGGTCCCACACGTTTCTAAGCCAATATCTTTTACCGCACGAATAATCGCCGTCACTTTTTCCATATCTTTCGGTTTTGGACCACGCCATGCTGCGCCCATACAAAAACGTCCTGCACCACGTGCTTTAGCAATTTTGGCTTTTTCGACAATTTCATCAATATCCAAGATCTGCTGATTTTGTACGCCTGTTTGATAACGTGCTGATTGTGGGCAATAACCACAATCCTCTGGACAGCCACCCGTTTTAATCGACATCAACGTCGATAACTGTATCGCGCCAGGGTTGAAATGCTCTCGATGCACTTGAGCCGCACGATAGACTAATTCTAAAAAAGGTGTTTCAAACAACGCTTCGACTTTACAAACAGACCAATACTCTACTGAGGGATGGGGCGTAATGGATGAAAGCTGTACTACATTTGTTGTGGTCATTATATTTTCCTCGTTTAAGCTATGTCGCTTTGATTAAGTTGAGCATATTACTCTGCAATATGATAAAAAGAGATCAGATCACTTTTCCTTGATGAATTTCAATCACTCGATCAATATGCCGTTCAATTTCTTTGGGTTGATGTGTCACCAGTAACATGGTGAGCTTTTTTTCTTCACATAATTGATCCATTAAATCCTGCATTTCAATGCGTAATTTAGGATCGAGTGCAGAAAAAGGCTCATCCAATAATAAAATGGGTTTATCTCGTAGCAAACAGCGCGCTAACGCTACTCGCTGTTTTTGTCCACCTGAAAGTGCGGTCGGTTTTCTCGTTAAAAAATCCTGTAAATTGACCGCACTTGCAGCTTGTTCTACAAGGACTTTTTCTTCTGCATTTAAGGCTAAATTCGGTTTTAAACCTAAGGCAATATTCTCTTCTACAGAAAGATGAGTAAAGAGATTGTTTTCCTGAAATAGCATGGAAACAGGACGCTCAAAAGGTGCTGTTTTGGTATGATTTTCACCATTTAGCCAAATCTCACCACTATCGGCATATTCGAAACCGGCAATTAAATTCAGCAAGGTACTTTTTCCTGCGCCACTTTCACCAATGATGGCGATTTTTTCCTGGGTTTGAATATGTAAATCAAATACCATCGGCATGGATTGATAATTGAAGACCACATTATTTAATTTAATCATTTTGTTCCTTCTGCCCTTCAATAAACATAAATAAACCTAAACATAAGCCCAATAAAATCAATGCCGTCACTGCCGCTTCTTGGCTTCGATATTGTCCGATTTGTTGATAAAGCAAATGAGGCAACGAAGTAAAATCAGGGCTACCAAATAAAGCTATCGCCGTAAAATCGCCGAGTGATAAGGTCGTCGCGAGTGCCAAGGCATATTTCAACGGGGCTTTTAGCAATGGATATTCAATTAAACGAAAACGCTGCCAGCCTGTAATATTCAGCGATAAACAGAGTTTTTCATAATATTGCATCGATTGATTCATTGGTGTATTAAGAATTTTGATCACAAATGGCAAGGCAGCCAAGGCGTTACAAACAGATACTACCACAAACAAATGCCCTGCCGAGAAATCAATATCTTGCAACCAAAGGAATAAGCCGACTGCTAAAACGATCGTCGGAATGGCTAAAATCATCATTCCACCTGTTAAAATCAAGTGAGCTAATTTAGGGTGATATAACCATTGCAGTTGACGGGAAAGTAACAATAAGAAGAATCCAAATAATACCGATAAAATCCCTGCGGTCGGCGCCATGGTTAATGAATAAGCAAGTGCTTTCCATAATTGTGGGTTTTGCCAATAACCAAATAATTGAGTTGCAGATAAACCTTGGAAAACGATATTGAATAAGGGACTTAAAATAAATAAGCACACCGAGAATAAGACAAAAACATGTCCAAATTTGACCGCACTTGAAGAAGGCAAAACCCATCGATAATGTTGCGAAATCTGGGTTTCGGGTGCTTTTGCCCAATATTGTGAAAGCGAAAATAACGCAAAACAAAACGCAAATTGCACTAACGCAAAAAGTGCCGCTTTGGGTAAATCAAATTCAAAGAAAATGGCTTGGTAAATGGCAACTTCTAGTGTGCTATTTTGTGGCCCGCCACCAAGTGCCAATACAATCGTAAAACTGGTGAAACACAGCATAAAAATCAATACAAAGGCTGACACGATTTGGCTTTTCAAATAAGGCCATTCAATTAAACGGAAAAATATGAAACCTTTGATATTCAATTGTGCCGCGAGTTGATGCTGTTCGGTCGGTACACTTTGCAAAGCTTGCAAACTCATTCGTGCCGATAAAGGAATATTAAAAAATAAATGGGCAATGAGAATGCCACTTAAACCATAAATGGAGGGTTTCCAAGAAATACCTAAGGTTTGCAGCAGTTGTGTTAGCCAACCTGCCGTGCCATAAATACCAATCAAACCGAAAATAGCCAATAATGCAGGCAAAACAAACGTGAGGGAAAAAATGCGTAAAATGAGCGATTTGCCTTTGAAATCTAAATAGAAAAAAGCACGCGCAAATAACATACCAATTATGCTAGAAAGCAAGGCTGACAAGAATGCCTGCCCGATACTAAAGGCGATAACTTGATGCAAATAATCGTCTTTTAAGAAATCAGATAAGGCATAATCACTTCCGACTGAAAAAACAGCAGAAAGTGAAAATCCATAGAGCAAAACAATGAAAAAAATGACCGCACTTCCGCCCAAATAATGGCGTGGACGAAAATGCGGATGTTGCAATAAGTTCATTAATACTACTTAGATAAAGCTTTTTGCCATTGATTGATCCAGCCTTTCAGCTGCTCACTTGTCACCGTTGTGGTATCTAAAATACGCATTGATTTTGCGCGAGAATTAAGCGCATCAATGTGACTTTCGATATTGGTCTCTACCACGGGTAACATGACATTATTTTTAGCAATATCCGCTTGAGCTTGCGGTGAAAGTAAGAATCCTAAAAATTCATCAGCACAGGCATTATTACGATTAGCGACTTTTGCTGCCACTTCAACTTGTAATACGCTCCCCTCTGCAAATTCCGTTGCCACATAATTATCTTTTTGTTCAGAAAGAATATGGTAAATCGGTGAAGTATTCACACTTAAAACCACATCCCCTTCACCTTTCAAGAAGGCCCCATAAGATTCAGTCCAACCTTTGGTGACCGTGACAGTATGTTTAGAAAGAGTTTTCCAGGCATTTGCTACATCTGCTTCTGGATAAACCGCATTCATCCAAAGTAATAAACCACGTCCAATACTGCTTGTACGCGGATCTTGATATAACACTTTAAGATCTTGACGCTCAACTAATTCTTTTAAGCTCTTTGGTGGATTAGCCAGTTTATTTTTATCATAAATAAACGCATATTGCGCATAATCAAATGGTAAGAACGTGTGATTTTCCCATTTAATTGGTAAACGTAACTGACTTAAATCCACTTTATTTGGCTCAAAAATATTGAGTTTTTGTGCATCCTCAATTTGATAACTATCTAAACCGAGCACTACATCCGCCTTAATTTTTTTACCTTCTAGACGAACACGGTTAAACAAAGTGCCATTATTGTCAAAAGCTACATAATTCAGCTTACATTGCGGGAATTGTTGTTCAAAAGCCGCTTTAACTTTTGGTCCTGCACTCCAATCAGCACTAAATGAATCATAAGTATAAACATCTAATGTTTGAGGAGCGGCTTGTGCGAAAGCGGAAAAGGTGAAAAGTGCGGTTAAAATGGGAAGCGTTTTGTTCATTATGCGTTCTCCTTATTTTTGCATAACGAAACAGCATAATGAGATGATTAGTTTCCTACGCCAGCATTATCTGTTTCAGGTTCACGGGTATTTCTCAGCCATTAATATAGGCACCCCGACTAACGCGATGTAGTCTATCTTAAGGAAATTTAATCAACAAGTTATTTCATTTAAAAATGTTAATCCGATCACACTTTTATATCTGATTTATCATTTTTTGAACAAAAGAAAACCTGCTAAAAAGCAGGTTTATCTTAGTAATCTATCGTCAATTAAGCTTGATGCTTAGCCGCTACTTCGCTTAATAAGGTTTGAAGTTCACCCGCTTGATACATTTCTAAAATAATATCACAACCACCAATTAACTCACCTTCTACCCATAATTGTGGGAAAGTTGGCCAGTTTGCATAAGCCGGTAATTCAGCACGAATATCTGGGTGTTGAAGAATATCAACATAGCCGAAAGGCACTTTGCAATTCATTAATGCTTCAGATGCACGCGCAGAGAAACCACAAGAAGGTAATTTTGGTGAACCTTTCATGTAAATTAAAATTGGGTTTTCAGCGATTTGTTTTTTGATTTTTTCTAACGTTTCCATAATGTTCCTTGTTCAAATAAGTCTGAATAGGGCGCTATTCTAGCATAAGATAGAACCTGAGTGAAAGACTTGGTCTTACCAATTTCCACCTGCTCCACCGCCGCCGAAGCCACCGCCGCCAAAGCCACCACCGGAAGAACCGCCTCCGCCAAAGCCGCCACCAAATCCGCCTCCGAAACCAGAACCGCCACCACGGCGACGAGAAATTGTACTTTGACGAATGATTTTATTCAGTTGGTCACGTTGATTCGGGCTAATATATACTTCATCTTTGTGATATTGGAATTCACCAAATAATACAATAGCAATAAACGCCAATACCATTAAGAATGGGATGTACTTATCGAACGCATCTTCTTCAACTTGTGCTGCATCAAACTCGCCTTTACTTGCCGCAATAATTTGGTTTAAGCCATCATTAATACCTTGCGCATATTGGCCTTGTTTAAATTGTGGCAAAATTGCCGAACGGATGACTTGCGATAAAAAAGCATCTGGCAGTACGCCTTCTAAACCTTGCCCTGTTGCGATAAAGACTTTGCGATCATTTTTCGCAATCAGCATCAACACGCCATTGTTCAGATTTTTACGCCCAATACCCCATTTATCACCTAAAGCAAAGGTATAATCAGCAATTTCATATTCACCGGTTGTCGGAACCAAAACAACAGCGATTTGTGAACTCGTTTCTTTACTATAAGCAATCAGTTTATTTTCTAAAATTTGCTTATGTTCTGATGAAAGTGTGTTGGTGTAATCGTTTATGTAATGGAAAGGATTTGGTGCAGGCGGAAATTCTGCCGCAACAACCATTTGAGCAAAAAAAACAAGGCTAAAAATAACCGCACTTTTCATAAAAGATAAAAGCTTAGCCATTAATAATTACCTCATTAGATAATTCATTCACATCATCAGGCTGAATAGGGAAATGGCGAGATAAAATATCACTGATACGATCAATCGCATCGACAATGCCTTGTGTATAAGCTTTTTGTTTAAACTGCTCAATCATTAAATCGCATTGTAACTGCCAATAAGCCACATCAACAAATTGATGAATGCCTTTATCACCTACGATTGCACAAAGATGATTTTTATATCCCACATAAATCAACACGGCATTTTGTGCCGCTGTTTTATGCATTTCCAGTTCGTCAAAGACTTCTAAAGCTCGTTCCATTGCAGACAGTTGTGCTGAAGCCTTTGGTACTTTGCGTTCAATATAAACACGTAACTCAGCCGAACTTAAGCTTTCGAGGCGACTAATCGCCGCCTCGATTTGCTTTTTATCTACCGGAATTCTGGAAAAGAATGGCATAGATAAACCTTAGTTAAAGTTTACAGTTGGTGCATTTTCAGCGCCTGCAGCTGATTTAAAGTAAGGTTTAGCTTTAAAACCAAAAATCATTGCCGCTAATTTAGTTGGGAATTGACGTACTTTTTCATTATAAATACGTGCAGCTTCATTAAATTTATTACGAGCGACATTGATACGGTTTTCTGTACCTTCAAGTTGCGCTTGTAAGTTCATAAAACCTTCATTCGCTTTTAATTGTGGGTATTGTTCTACAGTAACAAGTAAGCGAGATAATGCTGAACCTACTTGATTTTGGTTTTGTTGGAATTCGTTTAATTGTTCTTCCGTTAAATTAGACGGATCAATTTTAGTTTGTGTCGCTTTTGCGCGAGCTTCGATTACATTGGTTAATGTTTGTTGTTCAAAGTTAGCTTGACCTTTCACAGTATTCACTAAGTTTGGAATTAAATCTGCACGACGTTGATAAGATGATTCAACATTTGCCCAAACAGAATCAATTTCAGTTTCTGCTTTTACTAAGCCATTGTAGCTAGACATTAAGCCAAAACCTGCAGCAACGGCGATAATAATCAAGATAATCCACTTTTTCATTCAAAAATTCCTTCAATTATAGGTTTAATTTATATAAGAAAAGACCTAAACCGAAGTTTAGGTCTTCTAATGTTAATCCGTTAATGGATAACTAAATAAAATTATTTAGTACCGTTAACTGCGATTTCAACACGACGGTCTGGTGCTAAACAAGCGATAAGCGCTTTACGACCTTTAACCGCGTCACAAGTAGAACCTGTAACTGGGTTAGCTTTACCGTGACCAACTGCAGAGATGCTTTGAGCTGGAACACCTTTAGCTACTAAGTAGTTAGCTACAGAGTCTGCACGACGTTGTGATAATTTCACGTTTGGTGCATCTTTACCAATACGGTCTGTATAACCAGCAACTGCTACGTTAGCGTTGTTGATTTGAGCGATTTCACCATAGATACCGTCTAAAGTTGCTTTAGCTTGTGGTTTTAAGTTAGCTTTACCGAAAGCGAAAGTTACATCAGAGCTTAAGTTGAAAGTTTTGCTTACAACTTCAGGTGCAACAACTGGAGCAGCACCTTGACCGAAACGGTAAGATAAACCAGCGTTGATAGAACCGATCCATGGGTTATAGTCTTGAGAACTATTGTGAGTATCTTGAGTACGTAATTTACCTACGCGAGCTAACCATTGGTATTCTAAACGTAATGCTAACTCTGGTAATGAAGGTAATGCATATTCGAAACCAGCAGCGAACACTGGAGAAACGCGTAAGCTGTGACGACCTTCTTCGTGATCACGTGCACCAGTTGCTGTGTCATAGAATTTGTAGTCTGAACGTACTAAAGCTGCACCAGCACGACCGTAGAAGTCTAAACCTTCTAAAGCAGAAGTTAAACCACCAAGACCATAGCTACCTTTTAAGCTTAAGTGAGCACCGTGGTTAGTGTGTTTGAATGCTACTTTACCAGCATCTTTGAATTTAACACGACCGAAGTCATCATAACCTAATTCTACCGCTAAACCTAAGTTATCACGGTTTAATACTTGGTAACCACCAAATACACCGTAAGTAACAGAGTTACGGTTGTAACCAGCACCAAATTCAGAGTATTCGTTTGTTGGGTTAACTACAGTATTAGCTTTGATACCATCGTGGAAAGATGCTTGACCAGCTTTAACACCTGCATAGAAAGTGTTTTCTTGTGGAGCTGCTTGAGCTACAGAAGCTGCTGCTAAACCAGCAACGACTAATGCGATTGCAGTTTTTTTCATTTTGATGTCCTCTATTTAGTCATCGTTATTAATAAGAAAAGTTTCCTTGTTTATTGTGAACTTTATAAAAAAGAAACACTCTAAACGTTGCTTAACTAGGGTTTTGAATTTGCCCTAACTTATCCTTTTGACAAATTCAATTCCTTTGCCATAGCCAAAGGAACGTTCAAAAGTATGGTTATTATCCTATAAAAACACCAAAGATCAAACTTTTTTTGCCCCTTTTGGTTATTTTATAGACAAACAACCTCTAAAATGAACGTTCATTCACAAAAAACGGGTTAATTTTTAACCCGTTTTCTATTCTAACAAAAAATATCTTTTGTTCAAATCGACTTTTTTTTGAGCTTCATATATCATCAAATTCACTTTCTTCTCTATTTATATTTATGTGTGAGTGATTTTATGTTGCCCCGTCTTTCTAATGTGCCACAACTTAATAATGTGGTAAGTGATTATCTTAGCGAACTCCAAAAACAGCATTTTGAAGGTGATATTGCCTCAAATTATGCCGACCGTTTAAGTCTCGCGACAGATAACAGCGTCTATCAACAACTTCCACAGGCTATTTTGTTCCCTAAATCTGTTGCCGATATGGTACGCATCGCCAAATTAGCCAATAAAGAGAAATATCTTCACTTAACCTTTACACCTCGCGGTGGCGGCACGGGCACAAATGGGCAATCTATTAATAACAATATTATTGTGGATCTCTCTCGCCACATGACAGGCATTTTAGAACTTAATATAGAAGAACGTTGGGTTCGCGTTCAAGCAGGTGTAGTAAAAGACCAACTAAACCAATTTTTAAAACCTCATGGTTTATTCTTTGCGCCAGAACTATCCACCAGTAATCGGGCTACACTAGGTGGCATGATTAATACCGATGCTTCCGGTCAAGGTTCATTACAATACGGTAAAACCTCTGATCACGTTTTAGCATTACGTTCAGTTTTAATGAATGGTGAAATATTAGATACAAGTGCGGTCAAATCCGACGATGTTTTAGAAAACTACCCGCTTGCAGAAAATGGTAAAACGTTACACCAAACAATTTTCCAACGTTGTAAAGAGAAACGCGCCTCAATCATTCAAGATTTACCCCAACTCAATCGCTTTCTAACTGGTTATGATCTTAAGAATGTCTTTAATAAAGATGAAAGTGAATTTAATCTCACCCGAATTTTAACGGGGTCAGAAGGTTCACTTGCGTTTATCTGCGAAGCTAAACTCAATTTATTGCCAATTCCTAAATATCGCACCTTAATTAATGTGAAGTACAGCTCATTTGATGCAGCACTTCGCAATGCGCCTTTTATGGTGAAAGCCAATGCCCTTTCAGTTGAAACCGTCGATTCCAAAGTGCTGAACCTTGCTAAGCAAGATATTATTTGGCATTCAGTGAAAGAACTTTTAACAGAAGAAGAACAAAATCCAATTCTGGGTTTAAACATTGTTGAATATGCGGGAAACAATCAAGCCAAAATCAACAGCCAAGTGACCGCACTTTGTCAGCAATTAGATGAAAAAATTGCACAAGGCAAAGAGCATATTATCGGCTATCAACTTTGTTCTGACTTGCCTTCTATTGAACGTATTTACGCCATGCGTAAAAAAGCGGTGGGGCTATTAGGTAATGCGAAAGGTGCGGCCAAACCGATTCCTTTTGTGGAAGATACCTGTGTACCACCAGAACATCTTGCCGATTACATTGCAGAATTTAGAGCCTTATTAGATAGTCACAATCTGCAATATGGGATGTTTGGTCATGTGGATGCTGGCGTATTGCACGTTCGCCCGGCTTTGGACTTATGCGATAAAGACCAAGTAAAACTCTTTAAACTAATTTCAGATGAAGTTGCTGAGCTAACAGTGAAATACGGCGGTTTGCTATGGGGTGAACACGGTAAAGGCGTGCGATCTCATTATGGCGAGAAATTCTTTACACCAGAACTTTGGCAAGAATTACGTTATGTGAAATTTTTATTTGATCCAAACAATCGTCTGAATCCAGGTAAAATCTGTACGCCACTTAATAGCAATGCGGAACTCTATTCGATTCTCTCGCCAATGCGTGCGGACAATGATCGCCAAATCCCGATTCAAATGCGAGATGAATTCAAAGGCGCGATGAATTGTAACGGTAACGGACTTTGCTTTAACTTTGATGAGCACAGCATTATGTGTCCTTCCATGAAAGTGAGTAAAAATCGCGTATTCTCTCCAAAAGGACGAGCCGCTATGGTGCGTGAATGGTTGCGATTAATGGCCAATGAAAACGTATCGCCTGATCAATTAGATTTTCATAAAACACAAGTCAAACTGACCGCACTTGTGGAACGTTTCCGCAATAGCGTGCAGAAATGGCGTGGTGAATATGACTTCTCACATGAAGTAAAAGCGGCAATGGATACTTGTCTGGCTTGTAAAGCCTGCGCAAGCCAATGCCCGATTAAAATTGATGTACCAAGTTTCCGTGCGAAATTTTTCCATTTCTACCACAGTCGTTATTTACGCCCGGCCAAAGATCATATTGTGGCGAATTTAGAAATTGCTGCACCTTATATGGCGAAACAACCAGCATTATTCAATTATTTCACCAAACTGAAAGTTACTCAAAGCTTGGTTGAAAAAACACTGGGCATGACTGATTTACCTCTCCTTTCAGAGCCAAACCTTCAACAGCAATTAGTGGAAATTGGCTACCAAGGCAAAAAATTAGAAGAATTGGAAGGTCTCAGTGCCACAGAAAAAGCGAAGATGCTATTTATTGTACAAGATCCCTATACCTCTTATTATGATGCCAAAGTAGTACGAGACTTTGTGGCTCTCACACAAAAATTAGGGTTCTCTCCAATCATTCTGCCTTTCAAACCCAATGGCAAAGCCATGCACATTAAAGGTTTTTTAGCTCGCTTTAGTAAAACCGCGAAAACACAAGCGGAGTTTTTAAATCGCGTCGCCAAATTAAATGTGCCTTTGGTCGGCGTAGATCCAGCTATTGTGCTTTCTTATCGTGATGAATATAAAGAAGCATTAGGTGATTCTCGCGGTAATTTCCATGTACTCACAGCGCATGAATGGCTGAGCAATCAATTAGAAAGTAACGCATTACAAAGTGCGGTGAAAAATATTGCAAAATCTGACCGCACTTTTGAGTGGCATTTATTCCCTCATTGTACTGAATCCACCTTTATGCCAAACAGTCCGAAAGAATGGCAGTATATTTTTGCGCAATTTGGACAAACATTGAATGTCGAGAAAGTCGGCTGCTGTGGTATGGCGGGCGTATTTGGTCATGAGGTTCAAAATCAAACCATGTCAAAAGACATTTATGACGTATCTTGGGGCAAAAAATTACAAGGTAAAGATCCGAATCATTGTCTCGCAACCGGCTATTCTTGCCGTAGCCAAGTGAAGCGATATGAAAAAGCCATCTTGAAACACCCAGTTCAAGCATTGCTTGAAGTGTTGAATCACTAGAATAGATTTTCTACTTACCACAATATTTAAGAAAATAAAAAGCGGCCAGACTTTAAATCTGACCGCTTTCTTTATTTAAAAACTACAACGCTTCAATCGCTTTATACTGCTCTTGGATTTTTTCTAATCCAGATTGGTATTCCGCTTGTTTTTCGCGTTCTTTCGCAATCACTGCTTCTGGTGCTTTAGCCACGAAAGCTTCGTTGCTGAGTTTGTTCTCGATACGTTTAACTTCGTTTTGATATTTTTCAATCTCTTTAGTTAAACGAGCAAGCTCTGCTTCTTTATTGATAAAGCCAGCCATTGGTACGAGTAATTCAGCATTGCCAACAAGTTTCGCTACCGCAAGCGGTGCGGTTTCGTTTGCGGCTAACACTTGAACGTTGTCTAATTTCGCCATCGCTTTTAAAAGAGCGGTTTGTTTTTCGAGAATTTTTGCGTTTTCTGCGCTTAAATTACGGAATAACAGATCTAAGCCTTTACTTGGCGCGATATTGCTTTCTGCACGAATATTACGCACCGCAACGATCACTTCTTTTAACCACTCAATTTCAGCTTCTGCTTTCGGATCAAAGCCGTTCTCTTCCACTTGTGGGAAAGGTTGTAACATAATGCTGTCTGCAGTAATGTCCACAAACCCTTTCACTTTTTGCCAAATTTCTTCGGTAATAAATGGAATCAGCGGATGTGCTAAACGTAATAATTTCTCTAACACGTGAACCAAGGTTTGGCTTGCCGCACGAATTTGTGCAGCATTGCTGTTTGCAAATACTGGTTTAGTCAATTCTAAATACCAGTCACAGAATTGGTTCCAGGTAAATTCATAAATTGCATTAGCACAAAGGTCGAAACGATATTGGCTTAATGAATTACGGAAAGTTTCCACTGTGCGATTGAATTCTGATTGAATCCAACGATCCGCTAATGAGAATTCGATCTCCCCTTCGCTTAAATCTAATTTTTCATTCGTAAGAACGAAACGGCTTGCATTCCATAATTTGTTACAGAAATTACGGTAGCCCTCTAAACGTTTCATATCCCAGTTGATATCACGGCCGTTTGAAGCCAATGCTGCTAATGTGAAACGCAATGCGTCTGTACCGTGAGCCGGAATACCTTCAGCAAATTCTTTGCGCGTTGCTTTAGCAATTTTCTCTGCCAATTGCGGCTGCATCATGTTGCCGGTACGTTTTTCAAGCAAATCTTCAAGGCTGATACCGTCGATCATGTCGATTGGATCGAGCACGTTACCTTTCGATTTCGACATTTTTTGTCCGTTTTCATCACGGATTAAGCCCGTTACGTACACGGTTTTGAATGGCACTTGTGGTTTGCCATTTTCATCTTTCACAAAGTGCATCGTAAACATAATCATACGTGCAACCCAGAAGAAGATGATGTCAAAGCCGGTGATTAACACATCCGTTGGGTGGAACATTTTGAGTTCTTTGGTTTGCTCTGGCCAACCTAAAGTGGAGAACGTCCATAAACCTGATGAGAACCAGGTGTCTAACACGTCTTCATCTTGTTTGAGTTCAACCGCAGAATCTAAGTTATATTTTGACCGCACTTCTGCTTCGTTACGCGCAACATAAACGTTTCCTTCCGCGTCATACCACGCCGGAATACGGTGTCCCCACCAAAGTTGGCGAGAGATACACCAATCTTGAATATCACGCATCCAAGAGAAGTAAAGGTTTTCGTATTGTTTCGGCACGAATTGGATTTCGCCATCTTCCACCGCTTTAATCGCCACATCAGCAAGCGGTTTCACGCTCACATACCATTGGTCGGTTAACATCGGCTCAATCGGCACACCACCGCGGTCGCCATAAGGCACTTTCAAATCATGTGGTTTAATTTCATCTAATAAACCAAGCGCTTCAAAATCTGCCACGATTTTCTTACGTGCAGCGAAACGCTCTAAACCACGATAATCCGCAGGAATAGTCGCTTCATAGCCCGCAAGCGGTTTGCCATCAGTACCGATAATTTCCGCTTCATCACGGATATCTGCATTTAAGGTTAACACGTTAACCATCGGCAAGCTGTGACGTTTACCCACTTCGTAGTCGTTAAAGTCGTGCGCAGGGGTGATTTTCACTACACCGGTACCGAATTCACGATCAACATATTCATCGGCAATAATCGGAATTTCACGGTTTGCCAATGGTAGAACGACAGTTTTACCAATTAAAGATTGGTAACGCTCATCTTCAGGATGCACCGCAACCGCCGTATCGCCCAACATGGTTTCTGGACGCGTGGTTGCGACGACTAAATAATCTTTACCATCTGCCGTTTTTGCACCATTAGCTAACGGATAGCGGAAGTGCCAAAGGGAGCCTTTGCTCTCTTTGTTTTCCACTTCTAAATCGGAAATTGCGGTATGAAGTTTTGGATCCCAGTTCACCAAGCGTTTGCCACGGTAAATCAAACCTTCCTCGTGCAAGCGAACAAACACTTCTTTTACCGCGTTAGATAAACCATCATCCATGGTGAAACGCTCACGTTCCCAGTCGATTGAGTTACCTAAACGACGCATTTGTTGGCTGATTGTGCCGCCAGAATAGGCTTTCCAATCCCAAATTTTGTTGATGAACGCTTCTCGACCATAATCGTGGCGGGTTTTGCCTTCTTCTGCGGCGATTTTACGCTCCACTACCATTTGGGTGGCGATACCCGCATGGTCTGTGCCCGCTTGCCATAAGGTATTATACCCTTCCATACGGTTAAAACGGATTAAGGTATCCATTAGGGTTTGTTGGAAAGCATGCCCCATGTGTAGGGAACCCGTTACATTCGGCGGCGGAATCGCAATGCAATAGCTCGGCGCGTTTTCATTTTCAGACGGTTTAAAATAACCGCTCTCTTCCCAATGTTGATAAAGGGCTTGTTCTACCGCAGACGGATTAAAACGGTCTGCCATTTCGAATTTTTGTGTCATTGTTGCTCTCTTTTGGTAAGGAGGAATTTATTCCTCCGAATATTTTAAATATAACAGGTTAAATAACCTTATAAATTAATTTTCTTTATTATCCATATATTTTAATGTTTCTTCTGAGACACCTATCATTTTTGCCATTTTCTTAATATTCATATCATATTCTTGGCAGGCTAATTGATAACCTAACTTACATGATTTTCTAAAAAATTTAGATGATTTTTCTGAACTTATAGGCACCTTATATCCTTCTTTATAAATCTGGCCTAAATCATACCCAGCTTTATCAACTACATCTGATGCCTCAGTCAATAATTGAATTGCCTTATTAACATCCAAAGGAACACCAAGTCCTTCTAGATATAAACGTCCAAGGTAATGCTTCGCATATGGAAAATTTTCTTGTACCAATGGAAGGTATAATTTTACAGCCTTATCGTAATCTTGCTCTACACCCTTCCCTTCCAAATACATTGCAGCCAAATTAAACCTAGCAATGCTATCACCTGATTTTTCATACCATTTTATGGCTTCAGGATATTTTCTTTGTTCTTCAGCTATAGTACCGAGCATAGTTGCAGCTCTTTGCGGGTTATTCCCATTCAAGAGTTTCTTATAAATTTTTTCTGCTTCTGAATAATTTCCTTGTTGAGTGAACTTAGCTGCTTCGCTAAACATTCCATTTTCATCAATCGCATTAGCAAAATTAGAAAAAAACATGAACAAAAAAAGAAAAGCTATACGCTGAAACATATGATTTACCTTTTGGATTTATATGAGTAAAAAAGTCCAGTAGAAAAGACAAGTAATGCAAAGATCAGAGGTCCCAATAACACAGCCTTCTCACCACCATGATGGTATAGAAATTGCGCTGTAAATGTTAAAGAGTCTAAACTTACCTCACCACCAGTTCCTTTAAGCTTGCTATAATCAAACAATCCAAGAATTGCAATAAGAGGGGATATTAAAAGAAAAATTTTAGATTGCTTAGCATATTTTGCTTTTTGCTCTTTACTATCCATAAAAGTCCTAAATTTTTATAAATTCAATCAAATAAAACTGTACTTCACAGGGATAAATCCCCCGAATCACTTCTTTCAATTCATCCAATCCCATATTCTCCTGCGTCGCATGCTGCTCCGTCAGTTCATCGAGAGTAATTGGCGATACACTTAATACTTCAATCGTGCAGAAATATTGGTTATCTTCAAAGCGACCAACACGTAGAATATCGCCTGCTTTAAAATGGCTTTCCGATTTATCTCGAATCGTGATGGTTTTACGCCCGGCGAGAATATCAGCTTCGAAGCGTTGATAAAAGGTAATATCGTTCATAAAGTGCGGTCACAAAAAATCTATTTTTTATCTTGAGGGCGATTTGATCACTCCCTCATATTGGTAAGAGTGAGATTATGCCTCAATCCCTCTTAATTCATCTTTAATACGTTGAATTTCTAAGAATAAACGGCGCTCTTCTTGACGACAGAAACTATCACCGCTTACGTTTTTTGCATCGGCAGAACAACGAACTTGTTTATATTGTTTTTCTAGCACATTCAATACCGCTTTTTTCTGCTTGTGCTTAGCACTTTCTTTCGATGCTTTTTCAGTAGGAATTACGCGCGGTTTCTGAGCCGTTTCCGCTTGTTGAGCGACAACAGTTTCCTTTTTCTCAGATACTTTTTCTGCCACACCATCCGCTTTCGTCTCTTTTTTAACTTCGGCTTTCACGGCGTCAGATTTTTCATCTGCTTTTTTTGCATCAGCTTTAACGTCTGCACTTTCTGTTTTTTCTGCAGATTGGGTTTCTGCGACTAATTCTTTTGATTTTTCAACCGCACTTTCTGCTTTTTCTGTTGGTGCAGGTACTCTTACTGCTTTCTCAACTTGGGTTGAGGTATTTTCTTTATTGTCACAAGCAGATAATAAGGTGCTTGCGCCAAGAATAAGGCTTAAAGCCACTTTAGCGTTTAAATTCATGTTAATTTCCTAGGTTTTAAAGTTAAAAAATATTAAGTGTTTTCAGTAGAAAGCGTCCAACCCTGTGAGCGAAGGATTTTATAACGTTCACGTGCTTGAGCCTTTTGCGTTTCTTCTACTGGTACAAAATCAATTAATTGTGTAAAGCTGTGGCTAAAATCCGGCACTTCCATTTGTAAATTGATCAGCAAATCACGACGCTGGGCATTGCGTTTGCCTTTCCAACTAATCTCAATTGGCGGTGCATATTGTGTTGCTTCACCCGAAAGATTATGAGGAACAAACTCATTCGGCTCCCGTTGCCATAATGCTTCATCAATTAAAAATGCTTGCTCTTCTGTTTCGCACGCGATTAAAACTCGCTTGCCTAAACGCCACGCTTGAGCGGCAAGATCACAGGCAAGTTGCTCAACGGTTATCTTCTTTTCTGGATTTAAGAGATAAAATTGTGCGTTTTTTGCCATGATTGTGACTTCCCCATTTATCGTTTTGTAAACTGGCGGATTCTATCAAAAAAGCACTAAAAAATAAATCATCAACAAAGTGATTAACGTAAATAGAAAAAACACGGAAATTTTTTACCGCACTTTTATGATCTACATCACAAAAGTAACTTTTAACCTTTATGTTACATTCCATTCATAACTCGTAGGTGTTAGAATTTCAAAGATTTATTTTTATTTTCGATGATAGGAGTATCACATGGCATTTCGTATTGAAAAAGACACTATGGGCGAAGTTCAAGTTCCTGCAGACAAATACTGGGCAGCACAAACCGAACGTTCTCGCAACAACTTCAAAATTGGTCCGGCAGCTTCTATGCCGCACGAAATTATTGAAGCGTTCGGTTATTTGAAAAAAGCCGCTGCTTTCGCAAACTGTGATTTAGGTGTATTACCTGCAGAGAAACGTGATTTAATCGCAACCGCCTGTGATGAAATCCTTGCAGGAAAATTAGATGACCAATTCCCGTTGGTCATTTGGCAAACCGGTTCAGGTACACAATCAAACATGAACGTGAACGAAGTGGTGGCAAACCGCGCTCACGTTTTACATGGTGGTAAATTAGGCGAAAAATCTTTCGTTCACCCAAATGATGATGTGAACAAATCACAATCTTCAAATGATACCTTCCCAACTGCAATGCATATTGCGGCATACAAAAAAGTAGTTGAACACACTATTCCTTGTGTAGAACGTTTACAAAAAACGTTCGCACAAAAAGCGGCAGAATTTAAAGATGTGGTAAAAATTGGTCGTACTCACTTAATGGATGCCACTCCATTAACATTAGGTCAAGAGTTCTCTGCTTATGCTGCACAATTAAATTTCGGTTTACGCGCACTAAGAAATACTCTTCCACACTTAAGCCAATTAGCACTTGGTGGTACTGCAGTAGGTACAGGTTTAAACACACCAAAAGGCTATGATGTGAAAGTGGCAGATTACATCGCTCAATTCACTGGCTTACCATTCGTAACCGCTGAAAACAAATTTGAAGCATTAGCAGCACACGATGCGATTGTTGAAACTCACGGTGCAATTAAACAATTAGCGATGAGTTTATTCAAAATTGCAAACGACATTCGTTTATTAGCATCAGGCCCTCGTTCAGGTATCGGTGAAATCTTAATTCCTGAAAATGAACCTGGTTCTTCAATCATGCCGGGTAAAGTGAACCCTACTCAATGTGAAGCATTAACCATGGTATGTGCACAAGTATTCGGTAACGATACCACTATCGCGTTTGTTGGCTCACAAGGTCATTTCCAATTAAACGTATTTAACCCTGTAATGGTGGCGAACTTCTTACAATCTGCACAATTATTGGGTGATGCTTGCGTATCATTTGATGAACACTGTGCAACTGGTATTCAACCAAACTACCCACGCATTAAACAACAATTGGAAAATTCATTGATGTTAGTAACCGCACTTAATACACACATCGGTTACGAAAATGCAGCGAAAATTGCAAAAACTGCACACAAAAATGGTACAACCCTACGTGAAGAAGCGATTAACTTAGGCTTAGTTTCAGCCGAAGATTTCGACAAATGGGTTCGTCCAGAAGATATGGTGGGTAGCTTAAAATAAACTCACCCAATAATTTGGTGTCAAAGGCAGGTCTATCCTGCCTTTTTATTTGTTTTTTTAAAGGGCTTTTTTGTTATAATCACGGCAATATTTTTGACATGAAAAAAACTATGAAACTGAAATTTATTATTGCTGCCATTTCAGCCTTATTTTCCACCGCACTTTTTGCCCAATGGCAACCGGTCGGCAATGCTGAATACACATGGGGGCCATTCCATGTTTATACTGTCGGCTTATATTCTGAAACGGGTTCCTATGAAAACAATGAACGTCCATTAATGTTTTCGATTAAATATGAAAAACCAGTAGAAGGAAAAAACTTCGCCATTGCTTTAACCAAAGAAATGGAATCACAAAATTTAAGTAAAGATGACACCACGGCATGGCTCAAAAAAATGCAGGAAATCTTTCCTGATTTTTCACCAAGCGACATCTTAAATTTTGTTGCCTTAGCAGATAAAGGCTATTTTGTGTTAAATGACACGGTGTTAGATCACGAATTCGATCAAAAGTTTACACAAGCATTTATTGATGTGTGGCTTTCAGATAAAAGTAGTTTTATCAAATTACAACCGCAATTATTAGGTAAAGAAAAACCGGCTCACGATAGCAAAGAATTTCAACATCAACCAGCAAGCGAGCCTTTTGATGAAGAAAATACGATGCCGGAATTACCACCAAATTACGATTTTAAACAAGACGCAAAAGGATAAATAACAAGGGCGAACACGATATAGTTCGCCCTTTTCTTTTATTGTTTCACTTGCTGTTCTAAGAACAAGATCATCTGCAATGCAATATCAATGCCACTGGTTTTCTCGATCATTTCTAACCCAGGGCTAGCATTTACTTCAAGCACCAATAACCCTTCTTTTGAACGAATCAAATCAACACCAGCTACAACAAGCCCTAAGGCTTTAGTTGCACGAATAGCGATGGATTTTTCCTCTTCAGTGAGTTTAACTTTTTCTGCAGTGCCTCCACGATGAAAATTTGCACGAAACTCGCCATCTTGTCCAATACGCTGCATTGTGGCGACGACTTTATCACCGATCACAAAACAGCGAATATCTGTCCCTTTTGCCTCTTCGACAAAATCTTGTAACAAGACGGGAACATTCGCATCTTTTAACGTTTCTAAAATACTGACCGCACTTTGTGGATGTTCAGCTAAAATCACGCCAATACCTTGAGAGCCTTTTAAGGTTTTAATAATCATTGGGGCGGTTGTTTGCTTAATGGCTTGTTTCGGCTCAACTTCACAACCGGATAAGACTGAATTCGGTACTGCAATACCTTGCTCTAATAACATCTGCAAACTTCGCCATTTATCGCGTGCAGCTAAAAATGCCTGTTCTTTATTAAGGCAATAGACACCCTTTCCTTGTAAATGACGCAATACCGCACAGCCCATGTGGGTGCTTGTCGTCCCAAAGCGTGGCAACACAGCATTATAATCAGGCAATAAATAAAGCTCACTTTCTGCATTTTTTTGATAATACAAAGAAAAGTGCGGTTGATTTTTGTCAAGTTTCAAAATGCAACGATTAGGATCCAAAATATCCATTTGATGCCCGCAACTTTCTGCTGCTTCTTTTAAACGCTGGCAGCTATAAAGGCGAGGCTCACGGCAAAGCATCAATAATTTCATTCAGTTATATCCTTAGGAAAAGAGGAGTTGATATATTACACCAATCACAATAATCCTGAAAAATGATTTCTGCTTTTGTGGAAATAGAGTAAAATCATTAGGAATTTTGTTTAAATAAAAGGAAAATTTTATGTTCGTAGTTATTTTTGGTCGTCCAGGCTGCCCTTATTGTGTACGTGCAAAAAACCTTGCTGAAAAATTAAAAGGTGAAGTTGCGGATTTCGATTATCGCTATGTAGATATTATCGCTGAAGGTATTTCTAAAGCAGATTTATCAAAATCTGTCGGTAAAGAAGTGGAAACTGTGCCACAAATCTTTATCGATGAAAAACCTATCGGCGGTTGCACTGATTTCGAAGCATTAATGAAAGAACAATTTAACGTTGTGGCTTAATTATTGCTAAAAATATAAAAGTGCGGTTAATTTCAACCGCACTTTTTTATTATTTAATTTGCAACAAAATCGACCAATCCCATTCTGTTTCATTTAAACGATATTGTTCTTTTAACGCGGGTCCACAAGAATTTGAGCCTACTCCACTCATTTTATAATCCACACACAAGATTGCACTGCCACTTTTCTCCAAATCATATTGGTGTTTTTTACTACTCAACTCTTCTTGAGAGTAAGGGGAAACATTCATACTAAAAGGCGTATGACTTTGCACGGTAAAGCAATCAGACGAATTTGCTACCTTCACTTCAGTACAACCATAGTGACTGCCATTTTCTTGTGGTTTTAAGTAAGGCACATGATTACTTTCTGGCGTTGTCTTATAACGGCCGAAAGCCGTGGCGTGATGTTTATCCAGATAACTTTCCGTTGGACCATAGCCTACATACTCCACTTGATTGAATCCTTGATTAAGGAAGAAACGCAAGCCAAAGCGTGGTAAGAATGGCAAGTGCGGTTGTTTTTCAGCATGAATATTGATGCGAAGTAGCCCATTTTGCTCAATACGATACACCACATTCAATGTCAAAATTCGCGCTTTTGATACAGCAACCAATCCTAATTTAAAGGTAATTTCAACCGCACTTTCCTGCTCGGTTAAACGGTAATCATAGACTCGACTCGTCGCACGATCGTAACCAGCAGCAAGCCAATGTGTTTTCATTAAACTATCGTTATCTAAAGGTGCTCGCCAAATATTGAAATCGGTAGGTTGATTCAACCAAGGCTCGCCAGCTTTACTAATTTGTTGAATAGTGCCTTTATATTGATCAAACTGGTATTCAATATCTGCCACTTTAACTGAAATTAAATTGGCATATTCTGAAACAGAAATTGATTGGATATTTGATTTGAGCTCATCTGCGAATAAATGTGATTGCGCCGACAAAATAATCTGATCAAATCCCAAACAATAGCCTCGGGGAATTAAACCTGCTTCTGTTTTTTGATGATAGGTCAAGGTCAACATTTGTAATGAACCGCTACTTGTTGGCAATGTTAAAGGCAAAAGTGCGGTTGATTTTGGTGCTATTTTTAAATTCTCAATTTGGCCTTCTTGTATAACAACAAAATCTTCGGTGATTTGATAATGAATCGAAATGTCCTCTGCCGCATCCGTAAAATCTAAATAATTTTTGAGTTCAATGTGACCATTTTTTAATGTAGCTCGAAGTGGACGATACACATTTTTATATTCCAACAAATTGCTTTGAATTTGGCGGTCTGCCGTCACTAATCCATCGGCACAAAAATTACCGTCATTCGGTATGTCATTAAAATCCCCACCATAGCCCATCTTGCTTGAGTTTGGTAAATAAGGCGAATGATTACACCACTCCCACACAAAGCCACCACAAGCGCCAGCATGTCGTTCCATAGCTTGGAAATAATCTTCCGTGTCCCCGCAAGAATTCCCCATCGCATGCAAATATTCACAAAAAAGATACGGCTTTTGATTTTCGGCATCGGCAAAATAAGCATCTAATTCTTCCGTGCTGGTGTACATTTCGCTATGAAAATCTAAATTGGATGTGTCATTTTGATGGGCTGAATGTTGAAAGATCGAATTTTCATAATGTACTAAGCGACTTGGATCACGTTGTTTTACCCAAGCGGCCGCTTGCTCAAAATTCTCACCGTAGCCACTTTCATTTCCCAATGACCAAATCACAACAGAAGGCCGATTTTTATCTCGCTCAACATTGGCATAAGTGCGGTCTAAAATGGCTTGATTAAATTCAGGGCTTCGAGCCATATAGCAATAATTGTCGATCGTTTTTTGACGAATTGCTTCATGATCAATCTCTGTTTTTACCCCTAACAAAATGCTTGTTTCTGGCGACTCTACATAGACTGCATTCGTGCCGTGTGATTCAATATCACTTTCCGCAATCACATAAAAACCATATTCATCACACAATTCAGTAAACCAAGGTGCATTCGGATAATGCGCTGTACGAATAGCATTAAAATTATGCTGTTTCATTAAGCGTAAATCTTGCAACACTTGTTCTCGACTAATGACATAACCCGTTTTCGGATCGTTATCATGGCGATTAACACCTTTAAACTTAATGGCTTGCCCATTAAATAGCATGACACCATTCTTTACTTCGATATGACGCAAACCGACCTTTTGGCAAATCACTTCAGAATCGTATTGCAAAATCAACGTGTATAAACGAGGGTTCTCCGCATGCCATAATTGTGTATTTTCAATTTCAGCATGAAATACGTGTCCTTTTTGTTCTGTTATCAATTTGCCTTGAGGATCAAATAATTGCCACGAAATGGGTTGTTCGCGTTCTACAAACTGACAGGCCACATGTAATTGAGCCTTAGTAAGCTCTTGATTAAATTGTGTTTGAATGAAGAAATCTTGTAAGTAATTTTTTTCTCTCTCTAACAGATAAACATCTCGGAAAATACCAGACATTCGAAATTTATCTTGGTCTTCCAAATAACTGCCATCACACCATTTCAACACGAGAACATGTAAGTGGGTTTCTCCTTGTTGCAAAAAGTCAGTAATATCAAATTCGCTAGTGCAATGACTAATTTGGCTGTAGCCTACAAATTGTTGATTCACATAGACAAATAAGCAGCTATCTACCCCTTCAAAATTTAAGAGATACCGTTTTTCAGTATTGATTTCGACATTAAAAACGCGATGATATAAACCACAAGGATTTTCAATGGGTACATAAGGGGGATCAAAAGGGAAAGGATAATTTACATTAGTATATTGATGATTATCGTAACCATGATTTTGCCAATTGGAAGGAACGAGGATTTTATCTGTAAATGAAAAATGAAGGAAATCTTGAGGCAAGTGAGTATAGCTTTCAAAATAAGCAAAATCCCATTGACCATTTAGTAAGGTAAAGTAAGGGGAAAATTCTCGTGTCTTTTTGACCGCACTTTCTGTTGAAGAAAAAGGAATAAAATAAGCATGATGTGGTGTGGTATTCACGTGCAAGGTTTGCGGATCTTCAAAATAGCGAGGCAACGACATAAAAACTCCCAATGCAATTTAGACACATAAAAAAAAGGCGCCTGAATGACGCCACTATACCTAAAATCTTCGGCTAATCTAGCGATAAGTTTACAAATCGTGATACTTATCACATTAATTTTTATGGCAATTTTGCCAAGAAGGCATAACCGCCTTTTTCACTCATTATCTCAACGTTAGAATCCGCTGTAATGAATGCTGACTCACCTTGTTTCAAGGTAAGTGCGGTTGATTTTTCTTGAATTTTAAGCTCACCTTGTATCACCAATAAAATGCCCGCACTTTGAAGATTCACTTCTGTGTGCTGTTCGGGCTCAACACGAATTTGAGCTAAAGCAAAATCATTTACTGGCGTTTTATAAGTAAATTCTGACTGATTTTGAGGTGCAGCTAAGATAATTTGTGGTATCACTTCGCGACAATCCACAATTTTTAATAATTCGACAATATCGACATATTTTGGTGTTAAGCCACCACGAATCACATTATCAGAACATGCCATTAACTCCACGTTTTGTCCGCGAAGGTAAGCATGAGGAATACCCGCATCTTGGAAAATGCCTTCTCCTTCTTTCAAATGCACGATATTAAAGAGATAAAAACACACCAAGCCAGCATCTAATTTTTCAGGCGAAATCGCCATGGCTTCCATGGTATAAAGCACCCAATAATCAGGGTTATCTAGCGCCAACTCACCATTTTTATAAGGCTGTTGGTTAGCTTCAATAATAGGTAATAGCCAATTTGCGAGCGTTGATTGATCCGCCAACATCACATCTGCATAAAATTCAGCAAGGCTTTGTGTGCCAAGTTTTTCAGCCAAAGGTTGCAAAGAGGGGCGCGCATTTAATGTGGCAAGTATTTGAGATTTTGTTTTAAAACCATGTAAAAGCCAGAAATCAGATAAGGCAATCATCATTTCTGGTTTGTGATTTCTATCTTTATAAGTTCGCGTGCTGTCCGTCAATGCCACACCTTTGGCATTCTCAGCCTCAAAGCCCTTTTCAGCTTGTGCTTTAGTTGGATGCAATTGAATCGACAACGGCTTTTCAACATCTAAAATCTTTAACAAATAAGGGAGTTCATCACCAAATTGCTGACGACTTACTTGCCCAAGTGCGGTCGGATTTTGCGATAAAAATTCAATAAGAGATTGTTTACCTGTTACATTCTCAATTTCAGAAGGTGCTGATGGATGCGCGCCTAACCACCACTCAGCACAAGGTTGATCTTGCTCTGAATTTAATCCAATCAATGATGCAATATAGTTTTTTCCGCCCCATACATAATGCTGTACTTGGCCAGTTAATCGATAAATCATTTTTGCCTTCTTCGAAAAGAATGAGTATAAAAAAAATCCGCTCATTTAAAGCGGATCTTTTAGTCAGTAAATCTTATTTTGTTAAACTTAAAACAACAGATTCTCCAGCAATCACTTCACCAGATTTTTTCTCGATAGATGAAATTTCATCCATGTTAGAGATAACCACTGGTGTTAAAACTGATTTTGCTTTTGATTCTAATGTTGCTAAATCAAACTCAATTACTGTGTCGCCGCGTTTTACGCTTTGACCTTCGTGTGCGATGCGAGTGAATCCTTCACCTTTTAATTCAACGGTATCAATACCGAAGTGAACGAATAATTCAACACCCTCTTTTGATTCCATTGAAAAAGCGTGGTTGGTTTCAAAAATTTTACCAATTACACCATCAACAGGCGCAACAATTTTGTTACCTGTTGGGCGAATCGCGATACCATCACCCACGATTTTTTCAGAGAAAACAACATCTGGTACATCTTCGATATTTACAATCTCACCAGAAAGTGGCGCATAAATTTCTACTTCCACTGATTTGTTTTCTTTTGAACCAAATAATTTGTCAAATAAGCCCATTTTAATCTCCTATCTATTAAAGATGGCTGGTATTTTAACGTAAAACTCTGTTTTTGTATCTAGTTTAACGACTTTTCTGCTAAAAAAGCTTGAATTAATTGCTCAATTTCAGCTGCTGTTGGTTTTTGTAATGCTTCATCCGCCAATGCTTTCGCCTCTTGATAACTTACACTACGCACTAATTTCTTAATATGTGGCACAGAAATGGCACTCATACTAAATTCATCTAAGCCCATACCGAGTAACAATAAGGTCGCACGTTCATCACCAGCTAACTCACCACACATACCCGTCCATTTACCTTCAGCATGAGAGGCATCAATCACTTGTTTAATCAAACCAAGCACTGAAGGTGACATTGGATTGTATAAGTGAGAAATTAATTCGTTACCACGGTCAACGGCTAAGGTATATTGCGTTAAATCGTTTGTACCAATACTAAAGAAATCCACTTCTTTCGCTAAGAATTTCGCATTCACTGCTGCAGATGGGGTCTCAACCATGACACCCACTTGGATGTTTTCATCAAAGGCTTTACCCTCTGCGCGTAATTCTGCTTTTAAGGTTTCAAGCACGGATTTTAACTCGCGAATTTCTTCTACCGAAATAATCATCGGGAACATCACCGCAAGTTTACCAAATGCAGATGCACGCAATACGGCTCTTAATTGTGCACGTAAAATTTCACGACGATCAAGGGCAATACGGATTGCACGCCATCCAAGAAATGGGTTCATTTCTTTTGGTAAATTTAAATATGGGAGCTCTTTATCACCACCGATATCCATGGTACGTAATACCACTAGACGCCCTTCCATTGCTTCAACCACTTCTTTATAAGCAATGAATTGCTCTTCTTCGCTTGGTAATTGATCACGATCCATAAAGAGGAATTCTGTACGGTATAAACCTACCCCTTCTGCACCATTACGGTGTGCGCCTTCGCAATCGCGAATCGTACCAATATTCGCTACCACTTCGACTTTATGGCCATCAAGGGTCACTGCCGGTAAATCTTTTAATTTCGCTAATTCTGCTTTTTCTTCAGCAAGTTTTGCTTCTAGTGTTTTTAATTCGTCAATTTCAGCTTGAGTCGGATTCACGTAAACACGGTTGTTCACGGCATCTAAAATAAGATAATCACCGGTATTCACTCGCGCTGTGACATCATTTGTCCCAACAATGGCCGGCAATTCAAGTGAACGAGCCATAATGGAGGTGTGAGAGGTTCTACCACCAATATCAGTGATAAAACCTAATACTTTTTCTAAGTTTAATTGAGCGGTTTCTGATGGAGTTAAATCGTAAGCCACAAGGATAGATTCTTCGGCAATATCACCAAGATCGACGATGTGCATACCTAAAATATTTTTGATTAAACGATTACCGATATCACGAATATCACCTGCACGTTCTTTTAAGTATTCATCATCAATTTCAGACAACATTTCAACTTGTTGATCGATGATTTTACTTGCAGCGACACTCGCATTGACTTTATGTGAACGAAGATAATCAAGAATTTCTTCTTCTAATTCTTCGTCTTCAAGGATCATTAAATGACCTTCAAAGATCGCCGCTTTTTCTTCCCCTAAAGATTTTAATGCGCGTTGATGAATGGAGTTAAGTTGCTCAACAGCAGCTTCACGGCCCGCATAAAAACGGGCGACTTCTGCGTCGATTTGATCTTCTGAAATTTTTTGAAAATCCAGAACAATTTTTTCTTCTTTTAATACTAAGGCTTTACCAAAAACGATACCTGGCGATGCTGGGATACCTGTAATCATAATTTTACATTCCGAAATAATTTATTAAAGGCTAAATAAACAATAGCCACAGAATAGAAATCCTGTGGCTATCGTCTATTCTAAAGTAGGAATTAATGCTACTAAATGTTCAACGGCTTGTTGTTCGTCTTCACCTTCCGCCGAGATGGTGATTACAGTTCCTTGCGTCAAACCTAAGGTTTGTAGCTTAAATAAGCTTTTCGCACTTGCACTTTTTCCACCGGAGGTCACTGTTACATCAGAAGCAAATGCTTTCGCTTCTTTTACAAATTGCGCCGCTGGACGGGTGTGTAAACCATTAGGAGCTGTAATTTCTACATCTTTTGAGAACATAATGTTACCTCTATAGTAATTGTAAAATTTAGTCTATAAATCCGCTGTAGTATCTCTATTAAATGCCCAATAATCAAGGCTAAACACAAAAAAACTTGAGCTACGTCACGAAATTTGGGGTAATTTATACCTAATTTACAGTAATTTGTCTACTACACAGAAAAATGACGCTGTGATTTCGTCTCACTCAAGCTTTCAATGAGGCGATGATAATTCTCATAGCGTATAGCTGAAATCTGACCTGCTTCGACAGCCTCACGTAATGCACAGCCAGGATCGTTCAAATGCTTACAATCTCGGAATTTACATGTACCTAAGACATATTGAAATTCACGATAGCCTTTGGTGATTTGGTCTGGCTCCAAATGCCATAAACCAAACTCACGAATCCCTGGTGAGTCAATCAAATTACCACCTTGTGGCAAATGGTATAAACGAGAAGAGGTTGTGGTATGTTGACCCAAGCCTGAGGTTTCACTAATACCGCCTACTTGTGCATTTACTGTCGGTAAAATATGGTTAATTAAGCTAGATTTGCCTACCCCAGATTGCCCCACAAAAATGGATGTGCCATCACTTAAAAGTGTGGTCAATTTTTCCATATTTTTTCCGGTCTCAGCAGAAATGATGATGGTCTGATAACCAATATCACGGTAAATCTGTAATTGGCTTTCCACTTCCTGCTCTTGCTCGACATTCAGTAAATCGCCTTTATTCACCACAATGACAGGTTCTATCCCTGCATTTTCACACACCACTAAATAACGATCGATAATATTGAGTGAAAGTACCGGCACTACCGCTGAAACAATAATAATACGATCGATATTGGCCGCGATTGGTTTCAACCCATCATAGTAATCTGGACGAGCAATTTCATTTTGTCTTGGGTGAATAGCTTCAATCACCCCACTCACACCTTGGAGCTGTTCATTGCCCTGTCGCCAAATTACTTTGTCTCCAACTACGAGACTAGAAAGTGTACGACGTAAATTACAACGGAAAATTTCGCCTTGTGCATTTTCTACATCTGCATGAACTGAATAACGCGTAACGACTATTCCATCTTGGCTTTCTCCTAGCATATCATCTTGCCATTCCACTTCTTTCTTCTTGTGGCGATGCAAGGCTTTCGCGTTATTTGATTGAATTCGACGAGTTTGATTTTGCGTTAGTTTACGTTTGCTCATAAAGTGCGGTCGTTTTTTCCGATGTTTTTCGTTAAAATAAACGGGATTAAAAAATGTTCATAGGATACCTTATATTATGCAATTAGATAAACAAAATCTGATTTGGATCGATTTAGAAATGACAGGATTAGATCCTGAAAAAGAACGCATTATTGAAATCGCGACCATTGTGACCGATAAAGATCTTAATATTTTAGCTGAAGGACCTGTGATTGCAGTTCATCAAAGTGATGAATTATTAAACAAAATGTCGGAATGGTGCGTAAAAACCCACACAGCAAATGGCTTAGTTGACCGTGTTAAAGCGAGCAAACTCACTGAACGTGCAGCAGAATTACAAACATTAGATTTTTTAAAACGCTGGGTGCCGAAAGGTGCTTCACCGATTTGTGGCAACAGCATCGCACAAGATAAACGCTTTCTTTATAAATATATGCCTGATTTAGCGGATTATTTCCACTATCGCCATGTGGATGTCAGCACATTAAAAGAATTGGCTTCTCGCTGGAAACCAGAAATTTTAGATGGATTTAAAAAAGGTAATACCCATCTAGCCCTTGATGATATTCGTGAATCAATTAAAGAGTTGGCTTACTACCGTGAGCACTTTATTAATCTAGGTTGATGAAAACTTAGGCAAACTCAATCATTTGCGAAATCTGCGCTTGCGTTGAATAAATTTTTTCGTATAATGTTGCCTCATTCACCAATGTGAAATGCGGGAATAGCTCAGTTGGTAGAGCACGACCTTGCCAAGGTCGGGGTCGCGAGTTCGAGCCTCGTTTCCCGCTCCAAATTTTCACATGAATACCCTGCGGGAATAGCTCAGTTGGTAGAGCACGACCTTGCCAAGGTCGGGGTCGCGAGTTCGAGCCTCGTTTCCCGCTCCAAATTCTCAATCCGTTGCTGAAAAGCAGCGGATTTTTTTATTGTATTTTCCCTACATATTCCCTTCAAAATACGATAAAATCCCCCAGAAACTTTAACCTAAAAAATCACTCTAATAATGACCGAATTAACCCAATACATTCCTGATGAAGGCACGATGCTCCGTTTTGGTAAAAAACTCGCAGAAGTGCTTGTGAAACAACCGAAAGATAACGCTATTGTGCTTTATTTTAATGGCGATCTTGGTGCAGGGAAAACCACCCTGACTCGTGGAATGGTGCAAGGTTTAGGCTACCAAGGCAATGTCAAAAGTCCTACTTATACCTTAGTGGAAGAATATAGCATTGCAGGGAAAATGATTTATCACTTTGATTTATATCGTCTTGCCGATCCTGAAGAATTGGAATTTATGGGTATTCGTGATTATTTCAGCCAAAATTGTATCTGCTTAATCGAATGGGCTGAAAAAGGTGAAGGTATTCTGCCTGAGGCTGATTTACTGGTGAATATTGATTATTACGATGATGCTCGCAACATTACGCTAATTGCTCAAAATACAGTGGGCGAGCATATTTTGACACAACTATAAAATTGATTTACATGAAAGCAAAATTTTCGTTTCTTTTTGGAATATTTTCTCTAATTTCTACTACCGTATTTGCCGCATCACAATGGACAATTGCCATTGATCCAGGCCATGGCGGTAAAGATCCCGGTGCAATCGGAAAAAATCTCGGCATTTATGAAAAGAATGTCACCCTTTCTATTGCACGAGAATTAAAAGCCTTATTAGATAAAGATCCTAATTTCAAAGGCGTCTTAACACGCAGTAGCGATTACTACATTTCCGTGCCGGAACGCTCTGAAATTGCACGTAAATACAAAGCAAATTTTCTCGTGTCTATCCATGCCGACTCCTCTCTGAATGCAGACCAACGTGGTGCATCTGTTTGGGTGCTATCCAATCGCCGTGCTAACGATGAAATGGGTCAATGGTTAGAAGATGATGAAAAACGCTCTGAGCTTTTAGGCGGAGCCGGTAAAGTTCTTTCCAATAACAATGACAAATATTTAGATCAAACTGTACTCGACCTACAATTTGGTCACAGCCAACGCACAGGTTATGAACTTGGCAACAGTATTTTACGTCGCTTTGCTCGCGTAACCTCATTAAGTCGTAGCACACCACAACATGCAAGCCTTGGCGTATTGCGTTCACCCGATATTCCTTCGGTTCTGGTGGAAACTGGCTTCCTTTCTAATATGGAAGAAGAACAAAAACTGAATACCATTGCTTATCGTCGTCGTATTGCTTATATGATTTATGAAGGCTTAGTCGCTTATCGTAATGGTAATTTAAAAGCGATTGCTGTTCCTCCAAGTGATGAGCAAGAGAGCAAATCTACAAAATCAAACGACAAAAATAATGAAAAATCTGACCGCACTTCCGATGTGAAAGACAGCGGTGTTCGCCATAAAGTGAAACCAGGTGAAAGCATTGGTAGCCTGGCGAACAAATATGATGTAAAAGTCAGTGAAATTATTGAGTTAAATAAACTGAAACGTAAAGAACTCTGGTTAAATGAAACCATTAAAATTCCTGATAATGGCAAAGGCAAAAAGGTAGAAGAAAAACCTAAATCGGATGATAAAGCCAAAGCCGATAACAAAGGAAAAAACAGCAAGATTGTTGAAGCTGAAAAAGCCGTTTCTAAAAAAGATAAAAAACAAGAAAAAACCGAGAATAAAAAAGAGCCAGAGAAAAAAGGCAACGATAAAAAAGACGCTTCTTCAAAAGGAAATGAGAAGAAAGATAATGGCAAGAAAGAAATCCCGCTTTACCATACGGTGAAAGCCGATCAAACTATCTATGCCATCTCTCGTGAATACAATGTACCAGTTAATCGTCTTTTAAAACTGAACCCAACATTGAAAAACGGCAAAGTCGTGACTGGTCAAAAAATCAAACTTAAAGAAAAATAAGGAATCCTATGGCAATCAAAATTCTTTCTCCACAGCTGGCTAATCAAATTGCCGCCGGTGAAGTGGTCGAACGCCCTGCTTCTGTGGTGAAAGAATTGGTGGAAAACAGCCTTGATGCCGGTGCCAATAAAATTCATATTGATATCGAAAACGGCGGTGCCAGCCTGATTCGTATTCGAGATAACGGCAGTGGCATTCCTAAAGAAGAATTAAGCCTCGCACTGGCTCGACATGCAACCAGTAAAATTGCCGATCTTGATGATCTCGAAGCCATTTTAAGTTTAGGTTTTCGTGGTGAAGCCCTCGCCAGTATCAGCTCGGTTTCTCGTCTCACACTTACCTCTCGCACTGCAGAGCAAAATGAAGCGTGGCAGGTTTATGCACAAGGGCGAGAGATGGAAACTACAATTAAACCCGCGTCTCATCCAATCGGCACAACAGTTGAAGTCGCAAATCTCTTTTTTAACACGCCTGCTCGTCGTAAATTCTTGCGCACTGATAAAACAGAATTTGCTCATATTGATGAAGTCATTCGCCGAATTGCTTTAGCAAAATTCAATATCGCTTTTACGCTCACTCATAATGGCAAAATTATTCGACAATATCGTCCTGCAACGAATGAAGAACAACAGCTCAAACGTGTTGCCGCCATTTGTGGCGATGATTTTGTGCAACATGCCTTACGCATTGATTGGAAACATGATGATTTGCATCTTTCTGGCTGGGTGGCGACACCTGAATTTACACGTTCTCAAAATGATTTGAGCTATTGCTATATCAATGGACGAATGGTGCGTGATAAAGTGATCACCCACGCCATTCGCCAAGCTTATGCAGAACATTTACATACTGAGCAATACCCTGTATTTGTGCTATTTATCGATCTCAATCCACATGATGTCGATGTCAACGTGCATCCAACAAAACACGAGGTGCGTTTCCATCAAGCCCGCTTAATTCATGATTTTATCTGCCAAGGCGTAACAAATGCGCTCAATACTATTCCTCAAGCTGAATTGGATTTAGCGCCAGCGATAAATGAGGCAAGAGAGCCTTCGGCTTCATATAAACCTAACTATGAACCGAAACCCAATCGGGCGGCAGCGGGACACAATATTTTCGCTTCGAATCATCATCAGCCTCGCGAAAAACAATCAGAAAATCGACCGCACTTTTCAAACCATAGTGAATACGTTCCGTCATATGGTTATCGTGAACAACCTACAAAGACGGAACAACGATTATATGGGGAATTAGTACGTCCTGTGGAAAATTCTCAAGTTTTAACAAAGTCAGTCGTTGAACAACTCCCACAGACAAGTGAACCAGGCTATTTACGCGCATTAGCATTAATTGAAAATAAAGCGTTGCTTTTACAACAAAATCAACAGTTTTATTTGATGTCATTAGCTAAATTGCAAACCTTAAATTATGAATTAACCTTACAACAAGGTGAAATTCCACAACAGCCATTGCTCATCCCGATTATTTTCCGCTTAGATGAAAAACAATTTGAACAATGGAAAAAACAAAAAGCTTTTTTCCAACAAAGTGGTTTTGAATTTATTGAAAATGAAGCCCAGCTACGTCTCACTCTAAATAAAGTGCCTACGGTTTTACGTACACAAAATTTACAAAAATGTGTGGTGAGCCTACTCACTGAACATCTAGAAAATATGCCTGATTTTCTGACCGCACTTTGTCATGCGCTAGAGGTGAAACCGATTCAAGTATTAGCAGATGCAGTCAGCTTATTAAGTGAAACGGAACGCTTACTGAATAAAGCTCATCAAGAGAAATTTAATACATTACTGAAACCGATTAACTGGCAGCCCTTTTTAACTGATTTGTAATATGACACAAAAAACTGACTCCAAACCAACCGCACTTTTTCTGATGGGACCGACGGCCTCAGGAAAAACAGATCTTGCTATTCAATTACGTCAAAGCCTGCCAGTGGAAGTGATCAGTGTCGATTCTGCATTAATTTATAAAGACATGGATATTGGTACGGCAAAGCCTTCTAAAGAAGAACTTGCTCTGGCTCCTCACCGCTTAATCGATATTTTAGATCCCGCTGAAAGTTATTCTGCGATGAATTTTCGTGACGATGCGCTCAGAGAAATGGCTGATATTACCGCGCAAGGCAAAATTCCACTTTTGGTTGGCGGCACGATGTTGTATTACAAAGCATTGATTGAAGGACTTTCTCCTCTTCCATCAGCTGATGAAAATTTACGCTTAGAAATTGAAGAAAAAGCGCAAAAATTTGGCTGGCCAGTACTTCATCAAGAATTACAAAAAATTGATCCTATTTCAGCAGAGCGTATTAATCCAAATGATTCACAACGCATTAATCGCGCATTAGAAGTATTCTATTTAACGGGTAAATCATTAACGGAATTAACCGAACAAAAAGGCGAAGAATTGCCTTATCAATTTTTACAATTCGCGATTGCACCAGAAGATCGTGCGGTATTACATCAACGTATCGAACAACGTTTCCATAAAATGATCGAATTAGGTTTCCAAGAAGAAGTGGAAAAACTCTATCAACGAGAAGATCTCCATCCTGATTTGCCTTCTATCCGCTGTGTGGGCTATCGCCAAATGTGGGAATATTTACGAGGTGACTATGATCATGAAGAAATGGTCTTCCGCGGTATTTGTGCAACTCGACAATTAGCAAAACGACAAATCACCTGGCTACGCGGCTGGAAAACACCATTAAATTGGCTAGATAGTCTGCAACCGCAACAAGCCAAAGAAATCGTATTACGCAAGATTGACGAACATTTTAAGGGGTAAATTATGGCGCTTTCACTTACGCTTTCGACTGAAAAACTCATTCAACTTGGCGAAGTGCTTTGCCAACATTTCCCTGAAATGAATCTTGATGAAATAACCCAACAAATCGAGCGGGACGCGACAGATCTCACGACACCAATCGGACAAATAAACTATGCCATCAGTCTGTCTGATTTCTTGGAAAAAGTCTTAAAAAAAAATCCGCACTTTTTATCTCAATGGTGGCAAACACCTCCTCAATTTTCAGATTGTCAACATTATACTAGCCGTTTAGCTGACCAACTCTCCACTATCCAAAACGAAGAACAGCTTTACAAAACGCTACGAGATTTTCGTAATCAAGAAATGGCAAAACTCAGTTTCTGTCAAAGCTTGAATCTTGCCACCGTAGAAGAAATTTTTATTTGCCTTTCTCAACTTGCTGAAAGCCTTATCATTGGTGCGAGAGATTGGCTATATAAACAAGCTTGCGAAGAAATGGGCACGCCTTGCGATGAAAATGGCAACCCACAGCAACTCTATATTCTTGGCATGGGAAAATTAGGTGGTTTTGAGCTAAATTTCTCCTCTGATATTGATTTAATTTTTACCTATCCTTCACAAGGCGAAACCGTTGGAGCAAGACGAGCCGTTGATAACGCCAAATTTTTTACCCGTTTAGGACAACGTCTAATTAATGCGTTGGATCAATTTACGCCAGATGGCTTTGTCTATCGTACAGATATGCGTCTTCGTCCTTTTGGCGACAGCGGTGCACTTGCCTTAAGTTTTTCGGCAATGGAGCAATATTACCAAGATCAAGGGCGAGATTGGGAACGCTATGCCATGATCAAAGGGCGTATTTTAGGCGCTGATGCGCAAGATCCCAATGTAAAAACCTTACAACAATTACTTCGTCCTTTTGTGTATCGACGCTATATTGATTTTAGTGTGATTCAAGCTTTACGTGAAATGAAAGGTAAAATTGAGCGTGAAGTGCGTCGTCGCGGCTTAAAAGACAATATTAAACTAGGTGCAGGTGGGATTCGAGAAATCGAATTTATTGTGCAAGTTTTTCAACTGATTCGAGGTGGACGTGAGATTAAGCTCCAACAACATGAATTGCTTAAACTTCTCCCTGAAATACGAGATCTTGGTTTAATTACGCCTCAACAATATCATGAATTAAGAGACGCTTATATCTTCCTTCGTCGTACTGAAAACGTGCTACAAGCCATTGATGATCAACAAACGCAACTTCTCCCAACAGATGAAGAAAATCGCCTTAGATTAATGGTTGCTTGTCGAGAATACACTTATTTAGATGAGAACAATCAAACTACGATGAAATCTTATCCAATTGAAAACTGGGATGATTTCTATCAAATACTACAAGCACACCAACAAAAAGTGCGGTCAGTTTTTGATGCATTAATTGGTGAAGAAAAAGATGAACCTACCGATGACAATAGTCAGTGGATTGATTTTTTAGAAAGTGATCTTGATGACATTGAACAAATGCTGATTGATAATCACATTGATGATAACGCAATTTCCGATATCTTAGATAAACTTATTCAATTCAAAGAGGGGCTTGCGCGCCGTGTTATTGGCTCTCGTGGTCGAGAAGTTTTAGCTCACTTATTACCAAATATCTTTACCCAAATATTTGAGCAAAAAAATTACCGTACTTTATTGCCACGCATTCTTAATATTATCGATAAAATTGCGAGTAGAACGACATATTTGGAATTGCTCTTAGAAAATCCTCAAGCCATTGAGCAGCTAATTGAACTATGTGCGCAATCCCAGATGATCGCTGAACAAGTGGCTCGCTATCCTATTCTACTTGATGAATTATTAAATACTGAAGCGCTACGTAATCCATTGCCGTTCACACAGTATCCTGATGAATTGAAGCAATATATGCTGCGATTACCGCAAGATGATGAAGAACAATTTATTGATGGTTTACGCCAATTCAAACAGTCTATTTTATTACGCGTTGCAGCCGCAGATATTCTCGGCGTATTGCCTGTTATGAAAGTGAGCGATCATCTCACTTATCTGGCTGAAGCAATCATTGATGCGGTTGTCAATTTTGCTTGGCAACAAGTCAGTCAACGATTTGGGGTCCCCGAACATCTTGTAGATAAAACTGAAAAAGGCTTTTTAGTTATTGGCTACGGCAAATTAGGCGGAATTGAACTCGGTTATAAATCTGATTTGGATTTAGTCTTTTTATACCAAGCTGTTGAAGGCCAAACCATTGGTGGAAAAAAATCCATTGATAGTAATCAATTCTATTTAAGATTGGCTCAAAAAATTGTCAGTATTTTTAGTATGAATACCAGTGCAGGCATACTTTACGATGTTGATATGCGCTTACGGCCTTCAGGCGATGCAGGCTTATTAGGCTGTTCACTTCAAGCATTTGAGAACTATCAACTCAATGAGGCTTGGACATGGGAGAAACAAGCGCTTGTCCGTAGCCGTGCTATTTTTGGTGAAACTGAATTAAAAGCAGAATTTGAAAAAATTCGCTGTAATGTACTTTCCGCTCAAAGAGATATTAATCAGCTAAAAATCGAAGTAAGAGAAATGCGTGAAAAAATGTACGACCATTTATCTCATACAAAAGACGGCTTTTTTAATATCAAAACCGATCGTGGCGGCATTACTGATATTGAATTTATTGCCCAGTATCTGATGCTTGCGAATGCCCCAGCTAATCCAATATTAACCAAATGGTCTGATAACGTCCGTATCTTTGATTCAATGGCAGAATATCACATTATTTCTCTAACAGAATGTGAAAAGCTCAAATCCTGCTACGTGACACTACGTAATAAAATTCATCACCTGAACTTATTAGGAAATCCTGTCATTGTTGATGATTCGGCGTTTGCAGAAGAAAGAGAGTTTGTTTGTTCTTTCTGGAATAAGCTATTTTCTTAAAAGATTAAAGGAGTCTATCTCCAGATATTTGGGATAAACTCCTTTTTATATATTCTCTACGTAAAAACAGCCTAACTTTCTACTGCACTTATATTGTCAAAGTAATCTTTCACAAAACTTCATAAACAAAAACCCCAAGCCATTAAGCTCGGGGTTCACATTCACTACCTGGCGGTGTCCTACTCTCACATGGGGAAGCCCCACACTACCATCGGCGCATCGGCGTTTCACTTCTGAGTTCGGTATGGGGTCAGGTGGGACCACCGCTCTATCGCCGCCAGGATTATTCCTTTAATAACTTTTCTCTATTCTGCTCCGCTATCTCTAGCGCTCACAACCAAACAAGCTGATTAAACTTCAAAACTTTCTCTTTCTTCTCTGAGTTTCGTCTCGTTTATCCAACACCCAAAACCCTTGAGCGTTGTATAGTTAAGCCTCTCGGGCAATTAGTATCTGTTAGCTCAACGGCTCGCACCGCTTACACACCAGACCTATCTACGTCTTAGTCTTAAACAACCCTTACTGTCTTAAAAACAGGGAGAACTCATCTCTTGGCAAGTTTCGTGCTTAGATGCTTTCAGCACTTATCTC
>ERZ772910.30-NODE-30-length-85937-cov-6.170816_pt1 | contig 85937 bp, 117 predicted proteins | sample MGYA00511357_ERZ772910 | MGnify/ENA primary metagenome ERZ772910 (study PRJEB29015, sample SAMEA2738096) | human oral metagenome | biome: human oral; feature: human-associated habitat; material: saliva | place: China | collected 2193 ... | reverse complement strand
TCTACATTTATAGAAAAAAATAATTTAAAACCATATACATTGGAGCCGGATCAGTTTAGACTTGCTATTTCTAACCCAGTGCTTGATCTGGAAGGAAATATGACAATTTCACAAAAAAAAGACACTGTTGCATGGAATATGCTCTATTCGGCACTGGAAGAAAGAATGAAGGAAGGACATTTTACAGTAATAGATGCTACACATATAAATCCTAAATGGTTTAAAAATTATGAAAAATTGTCAGAAAAATATAGATACAGATTATATTATTATGAAACTGAAACTTCGCTGGAACAGTCTTTGGAATGGAATAAAAACAGACCAGCATATAAAATTGTTCCTGAAGAAGTAATAAAAAATGCTTTCAATCAGTTAAATAATAATCCAATGTCAAAAAAATATGAAAGAATATATGATATTTCAGAAATTTCAAATTATTATATCGCAGATGCAAATAAATATCAGAAAATTAAAATTGCAGGGGATATTCATTCGTGTGGTACTGCCCTTGAAGAATATTTAAAAGATTTTGATGAAAATACTTTGTATGTTTTTGTAGGAGATTATTTTGACAGGGGAATAGAACATAAAAAAACTTGGGAAATATTAAAAGAATTATATAAAAAAGAAAATGTTGTACTTCTTGAAGGAAATCATGAAAAATGGTTAAATAATTTTGCAAATGATGAAGAAGAACTTTCAAGGGCAGCTAAAAAAACTTTTGAAGATATAACAGAAAATCTTTCAGAAAAAGAAATAGTAAAATTAAAAAAAGAAATGAGAAAGTTCATGCGTAAATTAAGACAATGTTTTGCTTTTGAATTTAAAGGACAGAAATATCTTGTTACTCACGGCGGACTTTCGGCAGTTCCAAATCTTCTTTATATTTCCACTAACGAAATGATAAAAGGCATAGGAAATTATGAAACTGAAATAGATCAAATCTATTCAGAAAATTTCATAAAAGGTAAATGTCAGGATTTTATACAGATACACGGACATAGAAAAACTGAAAGTACAGAACATTCCTACTGTCTTGAAGATGAAATTGAATTCGGTGGAAATTTAAAATATGCTGAAATTACTGAAAAAGGTCTTGAAATCAAGACTATAAAAAATGATATTTATGATAAAAATTATTTACAGAATGATTTTGAAGCAAAGGAAAATGAAAAAGAAGTTTTAAGAACTGAAGATCCTGAAATAAATACAATAATTAATTCAAAGCTTGTCAAAGTCAGAAAATGTGAACCAAACACATATAGCCTTAATTTTGTTGAAAAAGCTTTCAGAAGAAAATTATGGGACAGTTCAACAATAAAGGCAAGAGGTCTTTTTGTTGATAGAAATACAGGAAGTGTCGTTTCAAGAGCCTATGATAAGTTTTTCAATTATAATGAAACAGGAATACCTGAAGTTTCAGAAGAAAGATTGAAAGAAACACTGAAATTCCCTTTGAAAGCTATAAAAAAATACAACGGTTTTCTTGGAATAATTTCAGTTAATAAAAAAAATGAAGAATTTATCATTTCAACAAAAGGAACAACTTATTCCGATTATGTTAATATTTTTAGAAAAATATTTGAAAAAATAGACAAAAATATCAAAAATTGTTTAAAAGAAATACTATTAAAACATAACTGTTCTGTAACATTTGAAGTTATATCTTCACTTGATCCACATATTGTAAAGTATGAAAAAACTGATATGCTGTATCTTCTTGATTTTGTAGAAAATATACTTCATATAAATGGAAAACACATTGATAATACTTTTTCTGATAATATGAAACAGCTTTTAAAAGAAAAAATGGAAGAAAAAAGTTATAAAGATCCTAAATTTGAATTTTCAGTTGAAGAAAGTGTTTTAAACAGCTGGGAAGAATTTCAGGAGTTTTATAAAAACACAAATGATATTGAAAATATCGAAGGTTATGTAATAAAGGATCAGAACGGTTTTATGTTTAAACTGAAAAATAATTTCTACACAACATGGAAAAGACGTAGAAACATATTAAATCATTATCAGAACAATATCGAAGCAGAATATGACCTTGAAAGAATAAAGGACAACGAAGATGGAAAATTTGCAAAATGGTTAATTAATCTTCCCAAAGAAGAAGTAAAAAACAAAAATATAATAGAAATAAGAGAAAAATACAATTCCAGATAAATTGAAAAATTCCCACAATAAAAGCTGTGGGGATTTGTTTTAATTTTTTTTAAATGTTATAATATATAAAAGCATTTCAAAATTAAAATATAATTAACAAGGAAGGTGAAATTATGGAAAATAAGAACAAAGTAAAATATTCTTATGAAGTAGAAAGGGTGTACATAAGGGATACTTTCTACAAGGACAGAAGTTTTCTTATTGATAAATTTTGTGATTACAGGAAAGAAATGAATAATAAAACAGCCAATATGGAAAATTTAAAGGAAAGAGAACTTGAAGTTTTTATGTCAAACGGTAATAAAATTGAAATATTGGAAAAGAAAAATGGAGAAAATTGGGAAACAGAAAAGTTTGTTGAAAATATTTTAGGGGAAAAATTTAAATTTGAAAAGGGAAAAGAAAATAATAATACCGATCTGACTTATACTGATGCCATTTATCTGAGCCATTTTGAAACAAAAAAGAATGATGAATTTTCAGAAATAGTTAAGGAAAAATTTTTTGAATTCAAGGATAAAATAATAGAGGAAGTTTATGAAACTGGTTTTAAACTTGCCAAATTTGATAATAAAGAAGCGGGAAATATCATGGATGGAATTAAAGATTATGAAAGATGTTATGCCGGGCGACAAGTTTTTGATATGCTTGAAACAGAAACATTAGAAAATTCTTTAGCAATAGCTGAAAACTTAAAAGAACCAAAATTTGAAATTATTGATAAGGAAACTGGAACTTCAATAAAATTTGAAAAAGGAACAGATGATGAATTAATATTTAAAGCAAATTTGAAAGAAGGAAAAGATTTGCAGGATTTTATTGATTTTTATGATTTTCTTAAATCCAAAGAAAGTTTTAAAAGTTTTGAAAATGGAAAAATAAAAATAAATTCACCTGAAGGAAAAGCAATGTTTTCAAATAATGGAGAAGAAATTAAATATTCAGGAAAAATCAAAGCAGTTGACAGAGTTGTTGATGAAATATCAAATGAATTAAAAAATTATGGTTTTAAAAAAACTATAATAAATGGATTTTCTTCTGATGTCAAGAATGAAAAGGAACAAAAAAATAAAAATTCATTAATAAGATAAAACAAAAAAAAGAACTCAGAAATGAGTTCTTTTTTATTTAGAATAGAAATTGAATATTTTTTTATTAATAACAATTATTTTTTAGTTTCATTTTCTGTTGTAAAATCAAAAAGAATAAATTTCATTTAAAGAATTTAATTTGTTTTCAATTTCTTTTACCTTTTTATTTCTTTTACTTACCAATTTATTATGAAGATTTTCAAGATTATGAAAACTGTTACATTTTTCAATTCTTTTTACAATATTTCTAATATTTAAATTTTTTCCTAAATTAAAAGTATCTCTAAGAATTTCTTTTACATATTTATCAGTTCCTTTTCTTCCTCTTGTATATGCAGGAAACAGATTTAATTTTCTTTGCTGTTTTTCCATAATTTCATATTCCTTCATTTTGGAATTATAAAATTTATCATAAGTTCCAGAAGCATCAAAATAAGTTTCAACAATTCCTTTTGGACTTTTAAAAAGAGTACCATTAATTCTTTCAGCAAGAAAAGTTTTTTTATTCTGTGATATAAAATCTAATATATAGTTATTCTCATCAAGTCTTAAAAATTTGTCCTTGAAAAACTCTTCCATTATTGAAAGCGGAAGTTTTCTTAATTTTCTTGTGCTTGGCACATTATATTTAAACGACAAGAAGTCTGGCAAACTTTTAAATCTTTTAAAATCTTTTTCATCAATTTCATGAATAAATTCAAAATCGGCATCAAACATTTTATTTTCATAATAAAGTTTTATAATATCTTTTACAAAGCCAGAATTTATAAAAGAAAATTCAAGAGTTTTTATAAACAGTTTTCCAAAAGTGCCTTTCAAGAAAATGTTTTTTCTTTTGTTTGAAAGACTTGAATTTTCTTGTTTTTTAATACTTTTAAAAGAACTTTTTTCTCCAAGTCTAATTTCATATTTTATATGAAAATTTTCTAAATTGTCACAAAAATTAAAATCTTTGATATTCCATTTTTCAATATTTTCAGTAAATTCTTCATCTTTTATAATTTCACGATTTAATACGAAATATTCAATAACAAGTTCATTTTCCTGATATGTTATCCTATAAAAATCATTTCTGAAGACACGGTAACTGGTTTTATCACTTCCTATTGGATCCAAAATTAGCATTTCAATATCTTCGAATATATAAATTTGATTATTTTGAAATCTTTTTATAAATTTTTTATCTTTAAAAATAGAAAAAATTTCATTTAAATTTTGGGGAAAAAAATTTTTAAAATCATTATATATTTTTTGGAATGCAATTTCTGATTTTGCTTGAAATAATTTTTCTTCAATATTCATTTCAATAATTCCCTTCTTTATTATATTAAAAATAATATCACATTTTCCTTGAAAAATCAATAAAATTTTAAAAAGGAACAGATGATGAATTGATATTTAAAGCAAATTTGAAAGAAGGAAAAGATTTGCAGGATTTTGTTGATTTTTATAATAAAAAAGAACTCAGAAATGAGTTCCTTATTAATGTAGGATAGAAATTGAAATTACTGTTGCTGTTAATGAAAACAAACCAAGAACTAAATATCTAATCAAATATTTTTTATCAAGTTTATTTTCATTGACAAAAAACGTTTTAAAACATTCCATTGCTTCTACAAAGAGACCTGCCTGAAAGAATCTGCCTGGAATTTTTGTTTTCATATGAATTTTTAGAAAAAATAGCAAAATTGTTGCTAAAGTACAAAAAATTACTATCAAAAAGGTAACTTTCAAATCTATTTTTGCTTTCAATGGTGCATTTTCTTTTTCAATTTCAGAAAATTTTTCTTCAATTTCTTTGAATGGATCATTTAATTTTTCATTCATATAAATCACCTCTTTTGTTTTCTTATTTAATTAATAGTATCATGTTTATTTATTATTTTCAAGTTTAAAAAAAGAGCTTATAGCTGCTACCAAAAATGTAGAAAAAAATACATTTTTGATTAATTCGCACTCGCACCCGTAAAGTGGTGAAAGCCTTGGCTGGCGCAGAGGGGCGTAAGCTCCATAAAACAGCCATTTCTGTTTTTTTATGTAGAGAAATTATGAACATGTATTTTTTTACGACCTCCATTTCAGCTAATGGTAAAAAGCCACCTTATGCTATCAAGGATGACAACATAAAACAGCTTTTATGATCATAAAAATTAAAATATATATCATAATTTTTTAGTTATTTAGTTTCAAGTAATATTCCTTCACTTTTGATGCACTTGTATATATATTAATTTCATTAATTTGTTTCCTTTTCATTATGTTGTGAGTCGCATTCACATCAGCATCCATTTTGTTTCCACAAAGCGGGCAGGCAAATGTTTCACCGTCCCTCTTTCCAAAGCTGTCGCAGATATGGCAAATTTGCGATGTATATGCGGGATTTACATTGGTTATCCTTATCCCACGCTGTTGACACTTCCATTCAATCTGGCTGTCAAGATAGCCTTTTTCCCATCTGTTTATTATCCTGTTAAAGTTCTTTCCTCTGCTTTTTCCATTCAAGTTTTCCCAAGTTAAGTCTTCCTTTATTATTTCTGTTGGCTTTTCTGTTTCAAAAAATAAGTCAAGTTCATGATTTATATATGATCTGCTTTTCTCCCTTATCCTTTCCGAAAATTTATTAAATTTTTTCTTTCCAAGATTGTTTACAAGAACATTTTCAGCCTTTGAAGTTTTTTCAGATTTCAGGAAATTTCTGTAAAGGTTCCAGTAGAACTGCCTTTCCTTCATTTTTCTTTCCTGTTTCTCTATTAAACCGCTTGTCAACTCTGAATATCCAGTTCCGTAAGAATTTCCTGACGTTGAGGTAACAAGTTTCCTTCTTCCTTTGTCAATTCCAACAATATTTTCAGGATTTCCATTGTTCCTACATTCTATCTTAGCAGTTCCATATATGATTAGCCTTGTATCCCACTTCAATGTGAGATTTCCTTTAAATATCCTTTCATCCTTTAATTTTATAGGAATCCTTCTGCCTTTATTTACTGTTGAAATTGCAATCATGCCTTTTTCATATCTGTACATATCCGCATCCAGTAGAAGAAAATTTGTTTTATGGGAATAGGGAATCTTTCCCCTGTATCTTCTGTAATACCTTCTTATAAGGCTGTTCAGCCTCTTAAAGTTTACATTATGCTTTTTGTAAATATATTTATCAAGTTTCTTAAAATTCAGGACATCACTTAAATAACTTTCATATTTAAGTATGCTGTTAATATAGTGCCTGTCGGCATCTGAAAGATTGACGTTGTTATAACTTGCCTTCCTTATTTTAAGTTTTATATTTTCAAGCAGGGTTTTTAGGTTTCCAAGCACCTGAACAAGAGCAATCTTCCAGTATCTTGCAGGCATCCTTGCTATATTTTTCAGGTTTTCATCCATAAGGGAATCTCTCAACTTTCTTCCATTTTCAAGCCTTGTTATTGATCTTATGCCATAAAACCTTGAAAAGAAGTAGTTCCGGCAGTTTCTGAAAGCCTTTCCTGTCCTTTCAAGCATTTCCATTTCCTCATCCGATAGAGGAAAGGAATACTGTTTAACCGTCTTTATTAATTCTTTTGACATTTCATTTCTTCCTTTATAGTTTTTTTATATTTTCTTAATCCATATATTCTGCATGAAAATACATGAATAATTGAAATTAAATCATTAACCAGTTCATTTTCAGGAGAAGTTTTCTTATCATTGAGGACTATTATCTCAGTTCCAAATCTTTGACAGATCCATTCAACAAAATCAAATCCAAATCTTACAACCCTGTCCCTATATGTCACAAAAATTTTATCAACTTTTCTTTCCATGACAAGTTCAATCATTTTAAGAAAGTTTTCTCTCTTATAGTTTAGCCCACTTCCAACATCTGAAAAATATCTTCCTATAATCATTCCATTTCCATTTACATGATTCTTTATGAAGTTTTCCTGTTTCTCCAGTTCGTTTTTCTGCTGCCTTGTTGAAACCCTTGAATATGCAATATTTATTTTTTTGTTGTTCTGACTGTTTTCGTTATTCTGGAATTTGTTTATCTGTTCTTCTGAATACCATCTTCTTCCAGCAGGTGTTCGCTGAGCCGGAAGAAGCCCTTGGCGATCCCATGACTGTAGAGTCCTTACTGTAACGTTAAGCATTTTTGCAACTTCTTTTGGTTTTAACATTTTTATCACCTCAATATTATGATAGCATATTTCAGTTCAAACGTCAAGAATATATTTCTACATTTTTTACTTTATTTATATATTTTTGTCTTCTGTAAGGAACTCCTTCTTTATTTTGTTATTTCTTCAATATGAAAATTTTCTCCCATAATATGCCTCACTACAACAGCTTTCTTTTTACTAAAAAGAACGTTTCCTCTGTTCCAGCCGTCTGTTCTTGACACATATCCATATGAACTGAAACAATGTTTTTTTGGAATATATTTTCCCCTCAAATAGAAAGCATAACTTCATGAACCTTCTTTTTCATATATTACAGCATATTTTTTCCTATTATTTTTTTCTTTATAATATTTCATGAAAACTTGTGCAATTTTTTTCAATTCTTTATCAAAACCTGTTTCTTTTTCTGTCATAATAACGGCATATTGATATTTGATCATATTATTACTAAAATTACCAAATTTTATTTGGTTATTTTTTATTAATTTTATTAATTTTTCTATTTTTTCATCAAAATCTTTTCCTTCAATATTATTTATTATTTCTTTACGTGGAACAGCATTGTCATATCCCCCTTTTAAAGAAATCAGATTTTCTTTTTCTTTTATTGTGATATAATCTAAAATAAAATAACTCATTTTTTTCTCCTTTTTAGTTTTTTTATTTTTTTTGGAAACTTCAACCACGTAACTAAATCAACGTAGTTGCTGTAACGTAGGCAATCTCATCTATTTCATCGTGCAACCAATCAAGTTCTTTGTTAAAGTTTTTATCAGGTTTACCTTTAATTACCTCACCCGCAAGGTATGTTTTATCTCCAAAAGCATATTCAGTAGAAAGAAGCATTGTGTCAAAAAGATTAACTTCAACTTCTGCTACATTATTCTTTATTCTTAATTCGTGCCAGTCTTTTTTTACGCTGTAACCATCATTCTTGAGTATCTCTATAATGCTGTTTATTTTTCCAATATTTAAATCTAAAAAAAAACTGTTTACAAAATCTACAATATATCGGCAGAATTTGAAAACATCTGAATCTACTGTTTTTAAAGGAAGTATTTTGCTTCCACCAAAAATTAATTCTGAAGTTCCAATTTTAAAAATTATTTTGTTTTCATCACCATTTACATCTGTTATCTGTTTCACAGTTTCCTGCAAAAGTTCACTGTTTAGAAATCCGAATTTGTGAAATTCAATTTTTCCTTCCTTTATTTCCTTGATTTCTTTTTTTAATAATTTTAATCTTAAACTGTTCATAATAGTTTCCTCCTGATTTTTATTTTATTTTCTCAATATAATAATTCTTTTTAAGATTGTCTCCCATTCACATCTTTTTAGAACATATTTTTAATTTCCTCTTTCTTTAATACAAAATAATTATAGCACATTTTTTAATCTTTGTCAACTTTTGTTTTTTAAAATTTTATATATTCTTTTAAAATATTCAAAGCAAAATATTCTTAAAAAGATTTCAAAGATATTACTAAATTTCAATCAACTTTTTAATATTTTTATGATATTTATATCTTCGACAACAATAGATATGGCATTTAAACTTATACCTTGATTATTAGAATATATAATTTAAAATTAAAACACTTGACAAAAAATAGAAAATATGTTAGAATTAATCATATTGAAAGAGAGGAAATATGAAAAAGAAACACAAAATTTTTATAAAAGAAATAATAATTTTTATTGTTTTGACAGTAATTATTGTTAAATTTTTAGTTAGGTAGGTGTAAAAAATGGGAATGGATATTAGCTTTTACTCTTTTTATGAAAATAAGGTTTTAAATTCAAAAGGAAAAATCGAAATAAATAAAGGATTTTCTGAAATAGCTTATTTTGGGAAACGATTTTATCCTATCTGTAAATATTTTGAAAAAAATATAATTATGACCAGGATGAAATAGATTTTCTTGAAATTTCTCCGGTTCAACTGAAAGAATTTTTAGAAGTTGTTAAAAGCCATGAATTATTGGACAAAAAAGAACTTAAAAATTGGAAAGAAACCTTTGGCGGAAATGATGATTACAAAAATAAAAGTGATGAAAAAATAAAAAAATTTTTTCACAATGAAATCCTCAAAGGAATAAAGGAAGTAGAAGAAGAAGCAATGGAAAATAAAAATGTCTATTTTAGATATTCTTATTAAAAAATATGACAAATGATTTCTGATTAACTTTTTTAAGTCATTCAGAAATTTGTTATTTTAATTTATAAAAAATTGAAAGGAAAAAAATGAAAATTAAGGAAATCAAAAAGGATTTATTTCTTGAAAAGTATAAAACGGGCGATATATATGCCCATTGTATTTCAGCTGATTTTGTTTTAGGAAAAGGAATAGCTAAAACATTCAAGGAAAAATTCCCGGAGCTGAAAAAGAAAAAGGAACTTGTAGCAGAACATAGAATAAAAAATGCAAGGAGATTTATGCCTGTTGAAAGTGGAAATGTTATAATTGGTAACCTTATAACAAAAAAATTCTATTACAGTAAACCAACTTACGGATCATTAACTGAAAGTTTGGTTGAATTGAGAAAATATATGCTCCAAAACAATTTTAAAAGAGCCCTTATGCCAAAAATTGGCTGTGGACTTGATGGTCTTCAATGGGAACTTGTAAAACAGATTATTGAAAAAGTTTTTGAAGAAACAAATATTGAAATAAAGATTTTTTATATTTAGGGAGAAAATATGGGAAAATACACTGAAGAAAATTTGGAAAGAGCCTTATCTCATTGGAAAAAAATGTTTGAATTTTTGAAACAAAATAAGTTTGGAAAAGAAAACTGCCAAAGCTTTATTTATGCTGGTGTTTTATCAAAAAATGATATTAAATTTTTTTCGCAAAGAATAAGAAAAATAAAGAAAAAATGCATTGAACATTGTGAAAAAATGATTGAAAATATTGAACTTGAAATCAAAAAAATAAGTTAACAAAAAAACAAGGTTAAAACCTTGCTTTTTTATTCTGTATTAATTTTTAAAAGTTTGGCATATTTTTTTATATCGCCTTTTAAATTTCTTTTGTCAGGAGTTTTCTCCCATATTGAAACTGTTGCTATGCTTTTATTAAAAAGATCAGCTATATGTTTTTGTGTGAAACCTCTCTTTTCTCTTTCTTTTTTTAACTTTTCTCCAAATTTTTCCTTACCTTTAGGGGTATTTATAATAAACTGTTCCTGTGGAATTTCAAGAAGTTCAGAAAGCCTTTCTAAAAATATTGGCTGAATGCTTCTTGAAGCAGAATTACACCATAAGCTGACAGCGTTATAAGAACAGCCTATTATGAGTGCCACTTTTCTCATTGTTAATTTCTTTTCTTTTATTTTTTTTCTTAAAAGAGGCCCGTTCACATGTTGACCTTCATTATATATTTTCATTTTTCTCTCCTTTAAAAGCTTTCATGATTGAATTTATGTTTACTGAAAGCTTCATTTAACATTTTTTTGAAATTTTCTAAATTTTCATAACTATAAATTTTGAAATTTTTTGTATATCTTACTGTTCCATATTGTTTCTGAGGATTGTCAGTAAGAAGATTTAAATTTTTCTGATTTTCTTTAAGCCAATCTTCATGCCATCCAACAGCAATTCCAGTTTCAGTAGCATCACATTGAATTGCAAGCTGTATTGAAGGTTTTATTAATTTTCTTTCATATTGTCCTAAAGTGTTGAATTGGAAATTGCAATTAGAAAAATATCTTTCACGATATTCCCAGTCAAAACCAATAAAAGTTCCTGTAAGTTCATTATAGATTATTCCATCATTATCATATGTTTCTGTTTGATTTGGAATAAAACGTAAATGTGGATAAGTTTTATCCATATTAAAAATTCTTGAAAATTTTTTTAGTGTTTCATCTGATTTTTGATATAAAGAACTTCTGTACATTTAGTCACCTTTCTGTTTCAAATATTTTATATTAGTTTTAATTTTAAGTTTTTCGACAACTTTTTTAATCCTTTCATAAGTTGTATTTTCACAAATGTTATTTTCGTTGCTGTTACATAAAATAAATTTTCTTTTTCCGTTATCTTCCATATTCAATTCCATAACAGCATGTCCTGTTGTTCCACTTCCGGCAAAAAAATCAAGAACTGTTATATCATTTTCAGGGAAACTTTTAATAATTGTTTTTATAAAATTTAAAGGTTTCGGATATGAAAAATCATTGTCAGGAAGAAGTTCCCTTAATTCTTTAGTCGCAACGGAATTTAAAAAGTCATTTGTGGTAAAATCAAGTGTACCCAAAGGCATATATTGACTTTTCATTGTAGAAGAATATCTTTTGAATACGAATCCTCTCTGTTTATTTTTCATTTCAGTTTTAAATTTAATCCTTCCACTTTTAATATATTCTTCCATAGTTTTTTTTGAAAAGGCCCAATATCTTCCTTTTGGTGGATAATCTGCTTGTCCTGTTATTGGATTTGTTATTGGAAAGTATGTAGTTTCTCCACCACTTTTAGCACTTGGATCTGCTGCAGTCCAGTCACCGTTTGGATCATTGTCAGGATTACTAAATTTTTCAAAACTTTTTTTAGCACCTCTTAGGACTATGTTTTTTTTATTTTTAGAATAGGCCAGAAGAAACTCATGCTGTGTGTTAATTCCGGAAGCATTGTCACCTGTTATTGTTTTTGTTTTTCTTATAAAAGTTCCAAGGCAGTTATTTTCTCCAAAAATTTCATCACACAAAATCTTTAAATGGGCCTGCTGATATTCGTCAATGCTTATAAAAATTGCTGATTTTTCTGCCATAAGAATTTTTGCCTTTTTTAATCTTTCTTCCATAAAAGAAATCCATTCCGGACGTAATAAATTATCTTTATAAGTAAGGTTTGAGTTTTTAGTATTATAAGGCGGATCAATATAAATTAAATCCACTTTTTCTTTACATTTAATTAAAAAATCAAGTACATAAAGATTTTCGCCTTCAAAAATATAACTTTTATTTTTGTTTTCTGAATTTAATTCTTTTCCTTTTATTTCTAAAAAATCTTTTTTTATATTTGACATTGATTGTTATTCCTTTTCTTTTTTTAATATGATTTATTTTATCACAAAAGTATTTTTTTGTCAAGTATTTTAAAAAACGGAGTTATATCTCCGTTCCTGTAATTCCGTTATTGTTTTCCTGAAGCTTTTATGGCTAAAGTCAAAATTTACAACAAATCCAGAAAAAGCTTCTTATCTTAATAACTTTTTCTTTGAATTTTGTTCAACACTTTCCAATTTTTTTGTTATTTTATTTGTTTCTGTTAAAGGTACTTTTATTTTTTGCCCCATATCAAATTTATGAATATAACCGGCCGCTTCAAATGCCTGTAAGAAAAAATCTTTTGTAGGAGCTTTGTCAAATGATTTATTATTTTCCAAATAGTTTTTAACAAAATCCTTGTAAAGTTCTTCTTTTATTATGACAATATTTTGACTTTCAGGTACTTCCTTTACTTCAAAAACCTTATCTAATTCATATATTTCTTCATTATTCAGACCTTTTTCAACTGATAAAAATATAGTTGAATTTTCTGAAATTTTTCTTTGGAGATCTATTGTTTCAGCTTTTAAATTGGAAGCAAAAATTCTTCCCATAACTTTAAAAGTCCTATGATTGAGAATAAAACTTTTTTCATTTTCATTTCCTATTTTACTTAAATCAATATCAGAACAGAAGTTTGGAACTTTTTTAAGAATGTCATTAAATTCAGTTTCAAATTTTTCAAATATTTTATTTCTTACTGTTTCCAATATTTTTTCAGTTCCTAAATTGAAATTAAAACCATTTTCAAAATAATCTTTACTTCTTTTGATTGTTTCTGTTTTTTCCAGTCCATTAAGTGCCATAACTCTGGTTTCATAAATACTTTCTATTTCTTTTTTTATGTTAGTGAACAAGTTTTCTTTTCTAAAATTTTCAACAAATTCTTCTTCCGGTATTCTTCTGTTTTTTTCAGCATAATCAAAAATTGAACGATAAATGACATCATTTTCAATTTCCTTAAACGTTTCCTTTTTTATGTTTTTATCAAGTATTTCTGAAAAAATTTTATTTTCTTCCTTTAAATAATCAATTTTTTCAAAAAAATCAATTGAACTTCTGTTATCTAATAATTCTGAATAATTATCATTCGTTAAATTCAAAGCAATATCAGTAAACCATTTCTTCTTGATTACATAAACATTTTCTTTACTTTCAATTTTAAGATTATATAATTTAGTGTCATCACAGCTTAATTTAAAATTTTTTGTTGTTTCTGTTTTTAAATCTTTTAAATTGATTACTTTTAATTTATTTAATGTTTCATTACTTATTTTTTCTTTTAAAAAATCAGTTGTTCTGTTTATAAAAGTTTTTAAATCTTTTGAACTGATTTGTGCTTCAGTTTCGTTTTTTTTATTAAAAAATTTAACTTCATAATGTTCTTTTTTTTCTTCTTTTATAATGTCGAAATTATATTTATTTTTATATTCTTTGAAGGCATTTTCAAATTTACTGAAAGAATTTTGAAAATTTTCAGCTTTTTCCAGCATTGATTTGGAAAAATTTAATGGTTTCGCCTTATTAAAGGCTTCTGTTAAAGCTTCCCTTATGCCCTTTTCACAAGTACCATAGTTTTCCGCTAACAAAAAATAAGTGATTTTATCAGAAGTGTTATCTAAATCTTCTCTATTTATAGTATAAATATTAATATTTACATCATTAAAATCTAAATTTTTTAAAACGCCGGTTTTCTGTTTTTCTTCACTTAAAATAGATAAAAAAATATCCAGTTTATCTCTTGTATCAAAAAATATTTCACCGGTTTTTTTGTTTTCAATTTCAGCAAAAAAGCTTCTGCTTAATTTTTCCTTTACCATTTTAAAAGTCAAGTTTTCAGGTTTATCTCTTTTTTTCTCTGTCGCTTCTAAAAATTTTATTAACTTAAATAAAAATTCTTTCTTTTTTTGTTCTAAATTCAACTCCTTTAATTCTTTAATCTCTTATTATGTTGTAATTATAGCACAATTTTTCTGTTTTGTCAATATTCGTTTTAAATAAATGGATGATACTTTTATTTTTTACTTAAAACGACAAGTTCAATGGGATTTATTTTCCTCTGAAGTGAATAATTTCTCAGGTTTACAATTTCCCCTTCAATCAGTCCACGTATATTTAAAATAAATTTATTGTCCGTTTCCTTTTCAACTGAACTTATGAAAAGTTCTATTTTTTCAATTGGAGTTAATTCAATACCTGGTATTTCTTCAAAAAGAATAAAACGGATATAAATTTCATTTTCCGTAAGATATTTTTTAACCTTTTCAAAATCCCAATCTTTTTCTTCCGGCAAGGGTATTTTTATTCCATTTTTTTCATGCAGTATAAAAGGAAGTGTCTGCACTTTGGGAAAATTTCCGTTTATTTCCTTATATTCCCCATCTGAAATATTTTTGCCGTTCCTTTCGTAAATATTTCGGTCTTTTCCCTCAAAAATTTCTATGACGATAATCCTCTGTCCTTCCAGATCTAAATATTTTTCAATCATTTCCTTCTCCTTTTTTAAACAATATCAATAAAGAAGGAACGTAAGTTCCTTCTATTTTTTTATCAAATCTTTTTTAGAACACTTCAATTATATCAGTGATTGCAACAACTTCAGCATTGTTTTTGAAAAGTTCGAAATCTTCAATTTCAAAAGTTTCTCCCACTTCTTCAGTAAATATATCATATTCTGAAGCATAGGCCTCATTTTCCTCAAAATCTTCGGTTTTCTGTACGAATAGCTGGTAGCATTTTATATTTTCTTTTTCCTTGTGTAAAACAAGCATATAATTGTAACTGTCTGAAGCTTCGTAAACTTCACTTTCCATAAGTTCTTCAATTAATTCCTTAATTCCGGCTTTTTCCATAATTATCACTCCCATATTCATAATATACCTAATTATATTATAACTTCCTTATTTTGTCAATAAATGTTTTAACAAATTATAATTAATTAATAATTTCACTAATTGCTGCAATGTAAGGATGGAATTATTGTTTCTATATCACAAAACAAATATTGACAATACACTTATATTATGCTATAATTGATATATAAATAAAATAAATTTAAATGAAAGGGAATAAGAATGAAAATAATTGAATTAAATTGCGGATGGTATGAACATATCGACGATGAATGTGAACCTTGTGGATCAGGGTTAGAAAAAAGAATTTCAAAAATCGGGAACTCTTTTCTTGTTCCGGTTAAAAATAGTGAAATAGATGGCGATTATGACGGGATTTCATTAAACGCTGATTATAGGGACACTATTTTAGAACTTTATTCTTTAAATGTAGATAGAGATTTAAGAAAATGGGAAATTGAAGAACTTTTTAGAAGTTATGAACCTTTTTTATACCGTACTGAAAAAAGGGAAGTTGCTTTCTTTGAAAATGAAAAGGAATTTTCTGAAAGCAAGTGGAACGGACTTTATGTTATTTTAAGTGAACTTGAAAAAATTGGAGATTTTAAAACGGTAGAAACAATAAAAGAGTATTCCTACTATGTCGAAAATCAGCTTCATAATATTTCAAAAATAATATTTCCAAAAGATTTTGAAGAAGTTATTGAAATTTATGAAAAAAATGGCGAAATGGACGAACTTTGGTTTGAAAGCAAAGAAGAAAAAGAAGATGTTTTTAAAACTATAAAAAAAGAACTTATGGATTTAGGAATAAGCAGTGAAAAAATGGAAAATATTTCAAACAGAACAGAAATTAATCTTTTCCTGTTAGGAGAAGAATTTTCATTAATTAATGAGTTAATAAACATTTTATAAACAAGGAGAGATTCATATGAGAAAGCTTGAATACTGGAACGTAAAGGAATATGCTTCAGAAGAAGATAGGAGAGCCTGTGAAAAATCATGGGACAACGAAATTGAACTTAAAGCAGATAAATTCGGGAAAGTTTTTGACGAAGCCGGAATATACATAGCGGACATTGTTTATCAGGAAAGCTGTGAATATTAAATATTAATGTATAAAAAGCAGAAAGGAAGGGAGAAAAAATGATTACAGTTGTAACAGGAAATGAAAATTCCTGCATTAATGAAAAAATGGAAGATTTTTTTAAAAAATACGACAGTGTCCTTGAAACTGATAAAATGATTGGCAAAAGAATTTCTGAAGCTGTTGACAGCAAGTTCCTTGACTCTGATAAAGAAAAAAGGGCCTTATATCTCAAGCCTGATTTTCTGTCTCCGGCTTCACAGGTGTTCCTTGCCGAATTTATTGTTAACCGGCAGGAAGAAAATTCAAATTTCATCGTGAAAACTAACAGTCCATTCTTTATAAGAGCTGTTGAGACACGTTCCATGGAGACCGGAACTGAGAACAGAGTGGAATATTTCAAATGTGATGAAAAGGAATGCCATGATATAACCGGAAATCTTCAGGAATATTATACGGAAATAATTCTGCTTTTTGAGGATCTTATGAACAGGGAAAAACGATAGTTTCCAAAAAAATATTCAAAATTTATATAATTAAAAAAAACAAAGGACTTAATGTCCTTTTTTTGTTAAACAATTTTCAACTGAAGAAAGGGCCAATAGGCCCTTAATTTTTTATAAGCAATATTTTTTTGGATATATTTTCGTATTCTTTAAGTTTTGTTTCAAGTTCTTCAGGGCGGTTGAAATAGTCATCCTCATAGAACTGCACTTCCTGATCCTTCCATGAACAGATGAGGTTTTTATCAAATTCAGGATTTTCTGCAAATTCCTTCCTGTATTCCGTCTGTTCCCAGTCCACATCGGATATGTCAAAATCTCCACCGCCCTGTGCCTCTACAGTGCTTCTTGTAAGAAGTGCCAATGGAGAAACTGTCATTCCTTTTGAAAATTCATATAAATCAATGTACTGCCTTCTGCTGTCACAGACAATGAAACCTGCCATTACTCCCGGTATGAGATTGTATTTTTTTTCAAGTTTATTTTTTTCCCTTAAAAACTTTCCTATTTCTTTTGCATCGAAAGATGTTTTCTTAAAGCCGCTGTTCCATTTCATTTGTTCCTTAAACTCACCGGGCTTGTCATAGTCACATATGGTACTTACCACGGCAGGCTTTCCTATTTTCTTTAATATTAAGTACAGTGCCTGCGTTATTGGATTGGCGTTATAGAAACTTTCAAGGAATTTCATTCCCCCGACTGAATATTCTTCCAACCTGAATTTTTTCTCCAAATTAAAAGTTGAATAATTAATCCTGTTTTCATCATTTGTAACCTGATAAGCATAATATGCACCCATAAAATCATCTCCTTATTTCTAATATAGATTAATTATATCACACTTCTTTAATTTTGTCAATAAATGTTTCGAAAATATATTAAAAAATACTGATTGCCGATATTCTTTTTGGTGTTACATATTCCTTAAAAAAATTTAAAAAAGCCTTTTCAGGCTTATTTTTTTGAATAACTCCATTCAATAATCTTTTCAAATGAAAAAAGTTAAATTTCCAAATTTTCTATATATTCAAGGAACAGCATTTTGTCGTATTCATCATATTTAAATTACATAATGTTCTATTACGCAATTGGGACATTTATTATTTATAAGGAAATTTCTGCTTTTTCATCAATTACAATTTTATCATATTTCTTTTAAAAAGTCAATCTTTTTAAATAATTTACGTATTTCAACAAATTTGTTCTTCTCTTTTTTTACATTAAATATATATTTTGAATTTATATTAATTAAATATTTCGCTAATTGCTGCTAATTCAGGAAAATCATATTTTCAATTGAAAAAGGGACCGGTGGGTCCCTGGGAGCTATGCTCCCCTTACTTCTCTTTAATAAATTCATTAAATTTATTTTGGAAATGTTTTTTATCATATTTAACAGGCTGTACCATGTCATCCTCAACGTACACAGTTTCTCCTATGTATTCTACTATGAAGGACAGCAATTTTTCCATTCCTGTTTTTAAATATCTTTTGTATTCCTCATCGTTTATGTTTTCGCACCAGTAATCCGTAATTTCTTCCGTATTTCCTGTCAGATCCCTTTCAATGATTTCCTCAAAACTTCCACTGCCCTCAAGTTTCAGGAAGTTCCATTTGCAGTAACTGTTTTTACCGTCAAGAAGAATATCAACAGCAATCCTTCCGTCGTTGCAGTCCTGATAGTTCAGAAGGAAATCGTAATATTCCTTTTCCGTCACAGTATTTATTGTTTTTCCTTTAAACTGATCGTAATCTTTTATTTCTTCATTCACTGAATAGTTTTTATCCGAACTTAACATATCCACAAAATCCATTTTCAGCCAGTTCCTGTAAGCAAATTTTCTTTCAAATTCTTTCATGTAGTAATTATCCTTTTTAGCTTTCAGTACATAATTTTTCGCATTTATAAATAGCCCGATCAGGTTTTCAAACATTCCCGGATGATACCCGCCCCACTGGTAATGATAGACACCTCTCTCAATATATTCCGTTCCATTTTCAGCTATAAATTTAACATTTATTCCTATTTGTGTTCTTTGTCCCATAATCATCTCTCCTTATCTCTTATTATGTAGTAATTATAACATAAAAAACGGATAATGTCAATAATTGTTTTAGTAAATTTATATTAATTAAAAAAATCACTAATTTCTGCCAATTCCGGAAATCATTTCCCAATTGAAAAAGGGATCGATGGACCTCCGAACCCATTTCCTGAAGTTTTTTTTAAATAAGTTCATTCTTCAAAACAGCCCTTGACATTTATCTAAAAGTATGATACCATATATACATAAAAGAGATGAGGAGTGATTAATATGAATTTAGAAAAACTTTATTCAAAACAGAAAATATCAGAAGAAACAGTAAAGGAATTAAAAGAAAATCCATATCCTACCTATGAGCTTTTTAAATTACAGAATGTACTATTACAAACCTGTTTCACCTTCTGATAATTAATTCTAGCATATTTTCTTATAATTTGTCAATTAAAAATTTTCGATTACTTTTTAAAGGAACTGTAAATTTTTAACGTTTATTTTTAAAAACATTTATTGACATAACTCCTTGATTGTGTTATAATAAGTAATATTAGAAATAAAGGAGAAAAAATATGAACTACAATGAACTTAAAAACTCATATTATGACCTTGCAGATGAAGGGCAGGACACGGAAGAAAACATAAAAAAACTTCTTGAAAAGGCAGGAGCGGAGGATATAACGGAAACATTTAACGGAATAAAGTTTATCTTTGAGGATAAAAATTATCTTATCCATAAAAAATCAAAAATTTTCAAAAATATAGGCCCCGGTCCGGAGAAAAAAATAGAAAACGAAAAATATTTTATGGGAAAATATTTCCTTAAAGAATTTCTTGATGTAAATGAGGAATTACTGAATGAGCCTGTAAGAATAGAAGATTACGTATCGGTAGTCACAAAAAAAATAAACAGGAAAAACATCAATGAAATCATGGACGAAATATTTGAGAGCGGATCAGTGCTTAATCCGGAAACACCTGACCTTATAGATTTCCTGAACAAATGCATTGAACTCTGTCAGAAAAATGGCAACGGCAAACCTTTAATTTTAGAAAAAAATACATATGGCCTTGTAAAGGCCTTCATATATGAAACAGGGCACCTGATTGCAATTAATAACGGAATTTCAACACAGGACACTATAACGGAATATGATTTTGGAAAAATGTTATATGAAGAATTAAAGGAAACCGAAATGACAGGATTTTTCGCCTACGAATTTGAAGATTTAAAGAAAAGACTGGGCCTTTAGGCCCTTTTCCATTTGAACAAATGTTTTCCAGTTAGCAGTTTTTTGTGAAATATTTAATTAATATAAATTTATCAAAACATTTCTTGACATAATCCCTTATTTATGTTATAATTACTATATAATAAGGGATAAGGAGATGGAACATATGGGACATTTTATAAACGTATTTGATTTTAAAAAAACGGACGACTTGAAAAAAGATAAGGAAGAAATATTTTTTGAAGCGGAAGACTGGGGGGACTATGAATCCGACACAAGGAAATATCATGGAAACCTTAGTTTTAAAACTGACACAGTTTTTGAAACAAGGCCCGATGCGGAAAGGTATCTGAAACAATTTCATGGGCATTTAAAAGATGTCGCCGTAATATATAAACACTGGGAAGACAGTGCAACTGAAGAAATAGAAAAAAAGGAAGAAAAATTAAGAAAACTTTTCGAACAGTTAACCAGATACTGGGATGACAACCTTCTTTCAAAAAGGAAATCAAAAACAGTTTCCTGTCCTAAATGCGGATCGGTACTGAACATTAAATATCTTACTGAAAAGGATAAGGCGACACATAACTGTCCGTTGTGTAAAGAAGAACTACTTTCCAAGACAGTCATGGACAGGATTAGAAAGTTTAACAGGGATATAAGGAAACTCGACGATGAAATAGAAGAAGAAAAAGAAAAGGTAAGAAACAGTCAGACAAAATATGAACTCCGATGGCTAGTAAAAGTCGAAGTTCACGTCTAGGGCCTATAAGGCCCTTTTTCATTTGAGAAAATGTTTTACATAATTAACAGTAAATTGCGAAAAATTTAATTAATATAAATTTGTTAAAACAATTATTGACATACTCTCTTATTTATGCTATAATTATTACATAATAATAAGTAAGGGAGAGATGATTATGCATTTAAGTAACATTTTTGAATTTAAAAAAACAGGCAACTTAGAAAAGGACAAAAACATGATATTTACGGAAGTATCGGAATGGGGTGAATACGAATCAGACTCAAGAAATTATCATGGAAACCTGACCTTTAAAACTGATAAAATTTTTGAAACAAGAGACGATGCCGAAAGCTATCTGGAAAAATTTCGTGGCGATTATAAAGATGTTGCCGTAATATATAAGGACTGGGATAAAGAAAAAGCAAAAACAAGTCCAAAAATAAAAAAAATGAAGGAAAAAAGAAAAAAACTTGAAGAAGATTTAAAAGAATACGAAAAAAAGAACTGGCTTTCAAACAGAAAATCTAAGACAGTTACCTGTCCCAAATGTAAGTCAGTAATAAATATAGAATATATGACACGGAACTTTAAAGCAAAACACCACTGTCCAGTATGTGCCGAAGAACTTCTGTCTAAAACTGTTGTCGACAGAATATCAAAATATTTGAAAGACCTTTCCGAAATAGACAAAAAAATTGAAACAGAAATTCAAAACATTGCTTTTAAAACAAAAAAATTTGAACTAAAATGGCTAGTAAAAGCCGAAGTTCATTGTTAAGGGCCTTACGGCTCTTTTTTAGTTGAAAAAAGTCAGTGTTTTTGTTAAAAACATTTCTTGACACAATCCCTTGTTTATGCTATAATTATTACATAATAAGAGATAAGAGGAGAGAAGAATATGAAAAAAATATTTAAAACGGACAACGGGGAAATAGTGCTTGAAAGCAAAAACAATGTAATCAAAATATCACAGGGGAAAAACTTCATAAAGTTCAATGGTACAGAGGCCCCTTCAAATGCCTTCGAAAATGATATTGAAACATTTATAAGGGCAGACAGGAAGGAATTAGGCGAATGCAGTGCCATAAGCCTGTTCGATACCCTTTTAAATTTCTATTCCGTAATAGCGGAACATTTAGGAAAAATCGAAGTCTTCTGTGAACACTTCGTAATAACGGACTATGCCGAATGGTTAAGGGCAAGGGAAGTCAAACTGACTATATCCAAAAGAACAATACATAAAACCAGAGAAACAGTAGGATATGAATTTGAAGATAAACTTAAAATGATTTTTGACAGGAAAGGTAACCCGGTAAATGTTGAAACATCTGCAAACATTTCAGAAAAGGATCTTCAAGAAGGAACGGAACTGGTTAAACAAATGTTGTTCAGTAAATAAACAGGGGGCCTATAAGGCCCTTTTCTTTTGAAAAATATTTTCCCCTAATTGGCAGTAATTAGTGAATTTTTTAATTAATGTCATTTTATTAAAACGTTTCTTGACATTTTCCTTTAATTATGGTAATATATATATAGATAAGAGATAAGAGATAAGAGACAGGGAGTGAATTTTATGGGTAGAAAATTTGGAGAATTTAGTCTGATAAAGGCGGACAGAAATGGAAAATATGCAAATATCGGGAAAAATGAAACAGTTAAAATGTTGATACCGCAGAAATTTGGTGGCGGTTTCATAAAAGGAAAATTCGACGGAACGGGCCTTATAACTGAAAACGGGATAAATTATTCAATATACGAACTTGCGGGGATATGGAATTCTAAAGAAATGTACAGTTTCGTTGAAAGCATGGGATATGACAGTCCCGGAAGGAAACCTTTCATTGATACACCATACAACAACAGGGTAACTGAAAAAATACAGAATGTGGGCATAGCATACACAACCTATGATGAAAACCACGTGAGGGCCGAATATCCGATAAAAATCGTATCGGAGGAATGTGATGCAACCTATGAGGAATGTGATAACATTTCACTTTATGACAGAAGAAAAGGATGCACACAGTGGGAATGGAAAGAATGGGAGAAAATATTTGGAACTTCCTCATACGAAGAAACGGTGGCAAAAGCTAGAAATGAAGAAAAATATTATTTACAGGAAGAACTGGAAAGATATTGCAGAAAAATGATAAAGGAAATAAAAGAAATAAAAGGAATGGATTAAAAGAGGGAAACCTCTTTTTCTTTTTTTAAAAAATTAATATTATTTTATTAAAACGTTTCTTGACATTTTCTCTTATTTATGCTATAATTATTACATATAAGAGATGAAGGAGAGGATTATATGTCAAAACTTGAAAATTTAAAGGAAATATTAAAAAAGGAAGATTTTAGGGAAATAGCAGTAACTCCCGAAGGGAAGGTTTTAGGGAGAAAGGATTTGGGAAGATATGAGGAAATCAACCTGGAACTTTCAGAACAGGAAAAGAAACAGATTTTAACCGAAGAAGACCTTGAAGGAAAGGATTTTTTCAACAAAATATTGATGGACGGGTTTATCCTTTTGGGAACAACAGAAACAAAAATTTCTTTAACAATAATAAAAATGCTTTAAACAGGGCCTAAAAGCCTATGGGACCACAGGTCCCTTTTTTCATTTGAATAAATGTTCCCCTAATTGGCAGTTGTTTGTGAAATTATTAATTATAAACTTTTCAATTAAATAAAAAAACCTTCCTGTAACTAACGGAAGACCCCGGAATAATCTATAATAAAAAATTAGAGATATTATGACAATACTATTCCAGTTTCTTTCAACTGAAAAAACAGACAACACTTCCTATATAAATTTTTCAAATGAAAAAAATCTTCCCGTAAGGGAAGATTATATTTTTGTTATGAATGAAGGTATCTTGCTTTGTCTTAAAACATCTCCGAAGTGTGAGCTTATTCCCACATTTCCTATAAGTTCTATTCCTGTATCTTTATCAAGTGTTTTTATTTTATCCCTTAAACTTTCAAGACCTTCAGAAACATAAAACTTTTCATATGAACAAACTTTTCCTTCAACGATCACTGTTCCATCACTTACATTTTTTATCTGATTTAACTGAACTATCCATATTTCCTTACCATCATAGACCCATTCAATTGAAACAGTTCCTAGAAGTTCATTGTGACTTCTGAACTTATTCATTACTTCCTTTAATTTTTCAATGACTTCAACTGAAAGATTTTCCTCATACTCCCCTGTCATAAAGTCATCCCCTTTTCCTTTTACTCCCTCAATTAAATCTTCACTTTCAGTATTCCCTATTATTGCACCGCCAGAATATAATGCCTCAACACCTTTCTGACTTAAAAGCGATGCTATGTTTATTTCTTTTTCTCCTTTTCTTTCTTCCTGTACCATTAATTCAAAAGGATCGCACCACTTATTTCCTGTAAAGTATTTTCCAGGTTCTTTTACTATAGGCACTGTTCTTATCCATCTTTCATAAAGCCCTGTATCTTTTCCGAAAGTGAAAGGTGCAACATTTCTTGCAATTACAGTTGTCTGTGGAACATTGAAACCTAAATAGTCCGCAACTATAAGACCATATGCCTTATCCCCTATGAACTGTGAAAATTTGTTAGGCCATTCCATTTTAACTTCAATTTCTTCCTTTGAAAACTCCTCAAATTCCCATATTATGTTATGACCTCTTTTTATCCCTTCCCTCATTGGATGTATGCTAAATTCTACTCTATAGTTGTCCTCAAAGTTTATTGTATTTTCAAAGCCATACACAGTTTTAAGCATATGTAGCCCCATTTTTCTGTCCATTCTGCATATACCTTCCTTTTCCACACATCTTGGTGTGTCATTAGGTGCAAATTCAATCACATTGTTTAAAACAACTCCGGAAACTCCTCCATCATTGACATCAATAGTTTCATTAATGATTGAATACTTCCCATCTGAAGAATTTTCCTTAATTATTTCCATTATTTCCTCAATATCTTCTATTTTCTTGCCGTACACAAATCTATGACCTTTCATTGAATCCTTTGCAAAACTTCTTATGTTTACAGATTTTGAATTTGAAATATTTATTAAATCCATAATGCATTCCTTCAGAGTTCCTTTTCTTTCATAATTGCCATCAATATTCACAAAACGTATTTCCATATCCGGATTTACACTTATGAACCTTGCAATGTTACTTTCATTTTTAAGTATATAGTTCAGTTTTTCGTCTTTTAACATATAACCATCTCCTTCTCTCTTATTATATATATAGTATCATGAAAAACTTATTCTGTCAAGTTGTGTTTTTATTCTTTTGAATAAAAAACCTTCCCACAAGGAAAGGCATAAGATATTTTTCCTGTAATTGTTTTAACAGAAAACTTTTAATTTATTATATCATAATTTTAAATTCTTATCAAGAAAAAACTTTTTTCATTTAAAAAATTTATAAAAATTAATTACAACGAAACTCCTTATTTCATTGTTTTTACTCTGCATTTATATTATACCATTTCCGACAGTTTTAATCAATATAAATTATTATTAATGAAAAAATTCACAAATGACTGCAACGGAGAAATTATATAATTTCCCGTTCTTTATTTCATAAAGAAAGCCTGTCTGTCATTTTCAGTCACTTCAACTTCTTCATTAAATTTATGGAATAGCCTGTCGGCAGATTTAAACCTTTCTGTAACATCGTTGCTCTGACCCAGGGTCTGTCCCATTTCAATGTCATACGAAAGACCCTGTGCCATATCATATTTTCCTATCATTTCGTTATAGGCGGAGCTTTCTATCCCCTTCACAAGCTCCTTTATGAAAAGTTTTCCTTCGCTCTCCTCTGCCCCCCTTAACAATCTTCCAAGATCTGTTTCATCAATAAGTTCCGCAAGCACATAGAAGGTTTCCTGACTATGTATTTCAACACCGCAGACGTTCCCCCTGAATTCCTGTTCCTTTTCATAATATGTTTCCATAATTTTCTCCTTTATTTCAATTATAACATTTTTATGATACAAAACAAAAAAAGGCCCGCCGGGCCTTCCTTATATCAGTTATGAACAATTAATTATAATATTTTAAAATTAAATTTCGATTAATTTGTTTAAAGAAATAACGGATGTTTGTATATGCAAAATGTTATTTATAGTTCTGATTTTTTTCAAAGTTTTCCCAAAATGACCTGAAAAAAAGACCTGTAAAAGTTACCCGCAAAAACCTTTTAAAGTTACCCATAAAAAATTTTGTCCAAAGTACCATAAACACTTGCTTTCCTTCGTACCCACAAAAAGAACGGGAACCCTCAAACCTAATGTTTACGGGAGGTTACCTCAACTTTCCAAAAAGTTACCCCCAAAAACCCCAAAAAGTTACCCGTGAATCTACAGAAAGTTACCACTATATTACTAAGCAGAAAATTTCTCAAATATATATAAATACTGCATTCGACCCTTCGGGCCTCATGCTTAAAAATGCAGCTCCCTGCATTAAAAATGCAAGGCACTGCAGACAATACAAAATTACTAATACTAACAATAATTATTTTAGGACATCCGAAAAGTTACCTAACTTTTCTAATAACTTCCATTTGAAGAAGGTTCTGCTGTTCAGTGTTTTTTATTTTTTAAAATGAAAGAATCAGAATCCTTGAATCAAAAAAATTATTCCTCCAAGTTACTTTTTTCACATTAAAATTATGGAAAGTTACCCGGAACTGTTTCTGCATAAAACCGGAAAAATTTTTATGAATGAAAACCGTATTTAAAAAAACTTTATCTGTAAAATAAAAAAATTCCGTTTTACTTTTCAAACGGAATATGTTATAATGAACGTACAAAAAATTTAAAAAAATAAAATGAGAGCGTTCCCTGAGAAAGTTCCCTCTCATTTATATATAAATGATAACATAATTTGCTGTTTTTGTCAACTTATTTCTTTATATATAAATGGGGAGCTTTCAGGAAAGGGGATTCCCATTTTTATTTTGAAAGGAGAAAAAGATGAGTGAAAAAATGGCAGGAATTTTTGCCTTAAATGTAATCAATGAAAAGGATTACATGAAAATTAATGGAAAAAGAATTGAAAGAAAAGAGTATAACGGTGTCCCTATCCTCACTTCGTGGGATATTGCTGAAATTCATGGTAAGGAAATAAGAAGAGTTAATGAGAATTTTAAATATGTAAGGGAAAAACTTATTCTTAATGAAGATTATTTTATTATTGAAAGAGATAAATTTTCAGAAACTGATTTTCCGATTCAGAATTTCATCCCAAATAATGTAAAAGAAATTCCACTTTTTACTGAAACAGGTTATATGATGCTGTGTAAAACATTCGGTGATGATTTCAGCTGGCAACTTCAAAGGTTTTTAGTCAGAAACTATTTCAATATGCAGAAACTTATACACTCTATACAGAATGGAGAAATTGAAATAAGAAGAAAAGAAAACGAAGAATATAATATTAAGCTTCTTGAAATTGAAGAAAGGAAGTTAAGACTCAATGAAAGTGAATTCCTGTTAAAACTTGCTGACAGAATACCAAACGAAAAAATGAAAAACACCTTGATTATACATTCAGCAAACACGGTAACAGGTCAGTTACTTCTTGAGCCTGAAAAAGCTGAAAGGAGATCATATACCGCAGGGGAAATATCGGAAATGCTTAAAGAAAGACATAATATAGATATAACTGTAAACATGATCGGAAGAATAGCTGCTAAATATAATTTAAAAACGGAAGAATATGGCTACCTTGCATATGACAAGGCAAAAGCTTCAGTCAAACAGGTTGAAACATTCAGGTATTTTGAAAATGCTGTCCCAAAATTCTATGAAATCATAAAGGAACATTATTCAGTTAAATATTTATAACAGTAAATTAGGCCCGGCAGGGCCTTGTTTTTGATTTTAAAGCCTTTCTGCCAATAACTTGCATTTTTTATATATTTTATCATATTTTGTAAAGTACAAGCTTCCCTGACAGAATAAACGCTATTTAAAACATATCCTTCAAATGAAATGCTCAAGGTTATAGAGTAAAAACTTCTTTCCCAGAATTATAAAAAATTTAATTTTAAAAAACTTTTCCCTTTTTTTTAAAAAAACAATAATTGACAAATAATAAAGTCTGTGCTATAATTATTACATAATAAGAAATAAGGAGATGGAAATATGGGAATTGATTTTATAAGAAACACAAGGCTTGATATGAAAAAGAAAACATTAAAATTTGAAATTGCGGATGGGAATATAAGACCGCTTACATATTATCCTGTCAGAATTGATGACAGTGAAGGGAAGTTTCAGGAAGAGCTTGAAAGCTTTGTACATAACATCTATTCAGGACAGTACCATGTATCAGGTAACAGTGACAGGGCAATAAACATCAGATATGCAAAAATAAAGACGGATAATCTTCTTTCGGATTATTTTGAAAAAGGAAATTATTACGATCCTAAAAACTTCATTGATTCATTTTATAATCTGACGGATGAAAAGTCAAAAGAATTCTTCAAGGAAAAGGCAGTTCCACTTTTTATAGAATGCATGACGGAAAAGGACAGGGACGGATATGCTGTGACTGACGGCTACGGTTTCATAAAGAAAGTTACGATTGCGGCCCGTGGTGGTTTCCTTTCAAGCTGGTGGCGTGGCAGTGAGCCTGTAAGCCTTTCGTATAAGAGGGCCTATGTGTATTCACACCTGAAGGACAATTTCAAAATAGTTGCTATTTAATTATAAGATAAAAAAAGAGGGCAAATCCCTCTTTTTATTTTATAAATTCCTTTATCATTTTTCACGTTTCCTTATCAAGATCTCTATTATTCCGTTCAGATAACAAAAACCTTCCTTTTAAGCGAAAAGGGAGCCCTAGAAACTCCCTTTCCTGTTGACCTGAAAATGTCCAAGCATTTGCAGGCTAGCGGAGCAGCCCGCAGGCATTCCACAATATATTGTTATTATAGCATTGAAAAAGAATAATGTCAAGCAGAATTTTAAAAATTTATATATTCCGATAATCAAAGGATAAGTTTAAAATTATAACATAAAAAAGTTTCCTGTTAGCTAAAACATATATTGACAAAAAACAAAGTTTATGCTATAATTACTACATAATAAGAAATAAGGAGGATGGAATTATGGGAGTGGATTTGATAAAAAATTTAAGAATAAACGAAAAAACTAAAAAAATAAGCTTTTATTTGGCAGAAGGCAATATGGAACCAATAAAGTATTATCTGATAAATAATAAAAATTCGGAAGAAACTTTTGAAAAAATTCTGGAAGAAACGGTCTATTCAATTGCCGTTTCGGGGCAATATATGGCACCAGGGATGTCCAAAAGCTCCATAAAGATAAATTACGCCAAAATAATAGTTAAGAGGAAAATGGAAAAATGGCTTCTGGAAAACATAAGCGAAAAAATGAATGAAGAACATAAAAAATATTGGCTGGAAAACATAAAAAAAGAAATTTATTATGATTTTTATGATGTGCTTTCTAGCCTCAACAGAAAAACCGATCCGGAATTAAAAATAAAGGCAGAACAGTTCTTCACTGAAACAATTGTTCCTCTGTTCTGCAGGGAATATAACAGGGAAATTGAAGAAGAGGCATACTGTATTAACAGGGAAAACGGAAAATATCTTTATTCTGTAACTATGGACAAAAATTACCCAGCTTTTGTAAGTAAATGGAAGGAAGCATACTGGGCCGTTCCACATGATTATAAAACTGCAGTTGTCCTTGCAGAAAAAATGAAAAGTAATTTTTATTTCAAAGAAAAAAATCAATAAAATCTTGACATTTTTCACAAAAAATGATACTATAAATTTGCAGACGGTTTTCCGGACTGCATATAAGGAGCGGTTCTATCCGGCAGGATCTTGCGTACATTCTCTGTGCCGGGAGATGTACGGATGCTTCGCAGAGGGAAAGGTTTTTGCCTTTCCCGTAAGTTTTTTCAGGAGGAGATGGTTTTGTGGAATTTTTAATAATATTTTTTTCATACCTTGCTTCAGGTATGATTGAAAACAATATGATAATAAGAATTTTTTTGACAATTATATTCAGCCTTGCAGGAATTATTGGAATACAGGCAACAAAAAGTTTTTTAGGAACAAAAGAAAATAATTAAATTTCATTTGACGAAAGTTTTAAATTATGTTATTATAAAAATAAGCCTTATTCGTTAAGGACAAAAAACAAATTATTCTAAAAGCCTTGTACGTCAAGGATGACCTTCAGCCATATTCTATATGGCTATTTTTTATAAAAACAATCATTGACAATATCTGCCATTTATGATATAATAAAGCATATTAAGGAATAAGGAGATGTTTTATATGTTTATTTATTTAAAAGGTATTTATTATAATGCCACACATATATTATCAGCAGAAAAAATTGGCAAAACCATTACAGTTGAAATCGTAAACGGAAAGAAAGAAACGTTTACATATGAAAATACTGAAACGGCAGGAAATGAATTTAAAAAAATAACAGGAAAGAATTTTATTTATCTGAAAGGAACTTATTATAACATCATGCATATATTATCTGCAGAAAAAATCGGTAAAACGGTTACAGTCGAGTTTGTAAACCGAAAAAAAGAAACATTTGCATATGACAGTACCGAAACAGCAGGAACTGAATTCAGTAAAATAATAGGAAAGGCGGAATAGCTATGAATTTTGATGAACTTGCAGAAGAAATATTTGACATAAAAATGAAGGTTATAAGAAGCGGCGAAATATGCGAAGGAATTAATCATGATGCATTTGTAATTTCCTATCCGGAAGCCATCCGGCTTCTCAAGGAAGCAATGCCGGACTGGGATAAGGAATTTTCCGATCCTATAGAAGATATTGTGAGCGTTGATGTTTCCCCTTTCTGTGACAATGCATACGGTCTTCGTTCAACAAAAGTTGAAGGCAGCAGATTTTATATGAGGTTATCTGAAGTTCTTGAAAAACCTCAATATTTTATGAAACTTATGAAAGCAGAGGAAATATTGGGGGATGAACTTCTGATGAAGAATATAGAATACGGAATAGAGGATGATGAACATATATATGTTTCAGCGGGAATAAAAATATCCTTCATTAAGAACGGAACCACTGAAGAAATTGCGGAAGGGATAAGGGAAAGATTATGCGAACTTTAATTATAATATTAATCCTGTTTTCATTATTTTCCTGCGATGAGGAACCTGATATGGCAAGATATGAAATTGAAAACGTTCAGGAAGAAAAGACGGAAGAAAATAAGTTCCATGAATGTATGAAAGGTGCTACATATGCAACTTATGTCAAAAGAAGAAATGCGTGTAGAAATTTAGAATAAACTTAAAAAAAGGCCCGAAAGGGCCTTTTAAAACGAAAAAATAATAAAAATAAGTGTTGTTCACTACATTTAAGAAAATTATAGCATTTTTCTATTTTTGTGTCAATAAAAAACATTATTCTACAAATTGACGGAAACAGGAAAAAAATGTTATAATTACATTACATTATTTTTCATATTAGACACAGGCCATATTTGAAAAAATATGGCTTTTTGTTTTAAACGTTTATTGACAAATAACATTATCTGTGCTATAATTAATTAAACTTCTGCTGGAAGGAGCAAAAAAGAAAATTCCGTAACTTATAACGAAAATAAAAATGTTTTTGATGAAATTATTGAAGATTTTGAAAATTATTCTATAATTGAACTTGGATGTAATGAAATGTTTTCGATAAAAATACTTTAAAAGGAGAGATTTATATGAAAAAATACGTAGCAGCTTTCTATGAAGAAGATGGTGGAAACTATTCAGTTTTCCTTGCAGATTATGATGCGGCGACCTGCGGGGATGACATTGACGATGCAAGGGAGATGGCAAAGGATATTCTCTCAATTTATATTGAAGATGAAGGTGCAAGGGAGCCAAAAGATATAAATGAAGTGGATCTTGCCGAATTATATACTGAAAGAACGGGCCTGAAATTAACGGACAGGGAACTTTTAAAAGCACACAAGGAATATATAGCTTTTTAGGGGGGATTCCCCCCCTTTTTTTTACTGAAACATTTTTTATTTTTTTATCAGGGATTAACTCAATATGTTGAACTGTTTTTTACAAAAAAATGGAAAAACAAATATAAGGAAATTAGCTCCCGAAAGGGTCTAAGGACCGGGGGGCCTACCAGTCCCTTTTTCAATTGAAGAAGTTCCGTTTTTATAAAATTATTCAAAAACGTTCCTTGACATTTTACTTAAAATATGATACTATATATACATAAGAGAGATGAAGGAGATGGATATTATGAAAAACGAAAAATTATTAAAAAAGGAAATTTCTGAACTTCTTGAAGCCGCAAAAAGCGATGTTTCAACGGAAGTGTGGGAAAGTGCAAGAGAATTCGCTGATTCTCTTACATGGTCTTTGGATAAATTTATTGAAGAAAAAGTTGAAGACTGTTCTGCAGAAAAACTTATGGAAATTTTAAAACTTATCTATGATCTTGACTTTGAAAACCAGTCAGAGATAACTGTAAAAGAAATAGTTACAGGCAGTGTATATGATGTGTATTCATTGTTCCTTACGGAAGGGATAATATATTACTCAAAACATCTTGAAGATTTCACTTTTGAAGAATTTTATGACAGTTTTAACAGAGGGGAATAAAAAATCCCCTTTTTGTTAAAATAACCATTGAAACTTGAAGAAGAATTATAAAAAATGTTAAAATAAAAATAAAGGAGATATATATGATATATAAAGATTTAAATATCAATTTTGCTGACATGAATGTAAAAATAAAATTCAAAGAGGAAACCGAAATTCCATTTAAGATCGAAGATGTTGACGCTTTAAAGGAAACAGTCCTCTCAAACAGGAAAAATCTTCAGGAAATTGAAGTTGAAGGTAAATTTTCACCTGAAGTTTTTGGACTTGTCACATTTGCCGACAGCTTTTACTACAACAGCCCTGAAGAAATGCTTGAAATGATTAAAAGTGAAAACCGTAAGGAATTGAAATACAATGATATAAAAATAAATTTTGAGAACTGTATTTCCGGAATTGATGAAGTATTTTCAAAAACATTCCTTTCATTTGAAGAACGTCAGGATATTTATAGCATTAAGGAATTAATCCCATTCATATTCAAAGACGAATATTCCGATACGAAAGTCCAAGGGACACCAAGAAAACTTTTAATTAATACTGAACATGGTGGCATGCCGGTTGAATTTGAATTCGGTGACAATGTAAGTACAACTAAAATGGGGAATTCGTTTTATGAATTCTTTACGAAATCAGCTTTCCATAGGCCCGAAATTTCATTTGCCGCCGAAGACCTGTACGACAGCTTTTATGCAAATGCCGAAAAGGAAAAGGCCGAAATAATTATTGATTTTGATATGGACTTTGACAGGTTCATTGTGGGGGATACGGAGTTCAGGCTACAAGATGATGAGCTTAAAAGAATAAAGGGCGATATGCCTGAATATAAGTTCAAAAAAATAATAAATGCCCTGTTTTCGCAGGTACAGGCAAATACAAAAGCTGACATTGGGAAAGTAAAAAACTTCTTCAAGGAAGATGCTGAATATAACAATATCGTGTCAAAAGTTAAAAATGTAAGAATATAGAGGCCCAAAGGGGCCTTTTTTATAATAAAAAAAATTCTGTTGAAAAAGTCAACAGAATGTGTTAAAATGAGTTTACAAAAAAAATAAAAAAATGAGAGACCTAAACCCTCACAAAGTTTCCCCTCTCATTCATATATAGATAATAGCATATTTCTAAAAAAATGTCAACTTATTTCTTTATATGTAAATGGGGAACTTTCAGGAGAAGGTATTCCCATTTTATTTTGAAAGGAGAAAGAAATGAGTGAAAAGATGGCAGGAATTTTTGCCTTAAATGTAATCAATGAAAAGGATTATATGGAAATTAATGGAGTTAAAATTTTAAAAAAGGAATTTAACGGAGAAAAGGTTCTTACAGCTTGGGATATTGCTAAAATTCACAGAAGGGAAACAAGGGAAATTAATCAGAATCTTAAAAATCTTCAGGGAAAAATGGTCGAAGGAGAAGATTATTATTCTCTTTCAAAAGAAGAACTGGCAAAATCAAATATCTTGATTCAGGATTTTATTCCAAACAATGTAAAAAAAATTGTTCTTTTTAATGAAGCAGGCTACCTTATGATAAGCAAAACATTTGATGATGATTTCAGCTGGAAACTTCAGAAGTTTCTTATAAAAAATTATTTTAATATGCAGCGTCTTGTTGAAGCAGTAAAGAATGGAGAAATCGAAGTAAGGAAGAAGGAAACACCTACCGAATTTGAGATTAAAAAACTTGAAAACGAAAGCGAAATGATAAGACTTGAAAAGGCGAAGCTGCTGGAAAGGTTAGCAAATAGCATAACGAATGAAAAAATGAAGAACACCTTGATTATACATTCAGCAAACACGGTAACAGGTCAGCTCCTTCTTGAGCCTGAAAAAGCTGAAAGGAGATCATATACCGCAGGGGAAATATCGGAAATGCTTAAAGAAAGACATAATATAGATATAACTGTAAACATGATCGGAAGAATAGCTGCTAAATATAATTTAAAAACAGATGAATTCGGTTATCTTGCATACGATAAGGCAAAAACTTCAGTCAAACAGGTTGAAACCTTCAGATATTTTGAAAATGCTGTCCCAAAATTCTATGAAATCATAAAGGAACATTTTTCAGTTAAATATTTATAATAAAACAGGCCCTTTTGGGCCTTTTTTTAATAAAAAAATCCCGTTAAAAACGGGATTTGAATATTAGAAATATTTCAAGAATTTGTATATTAATATTAACATATTTCAAGAGTTTTGTCAATATTTTTAATTCAAACTATTTAAAACATTAATTGACAAAGAAACTCTTTTATGCTATAATAAGTTATATTAAAAACAAGGGAGAGATTTATATGATAAATAAAATTATATTAGCAGGAACTTTTGAGGCAATGGATGGAATAAGGGAAGGAAAAGACACTTTAAGGGAAGTGGCTGAAACAATAGCTAATGCTTTTTATAAAAAAAACGAAGAGAATATAAAAAACGTATTCGGAGCAGAACTTGAAATTGTTGAAGAATTTTCTACAAATAAAAAATATAAAGATTTAAGTTTTGAGGAATGTGCAGTAAAGTACATTACAAATTATACGGAAAACGTTCTTGAACTTAAAGATTTTTCCGAAAAATTGAAAGAAAAGGATATAATAATTCTTGCAAGAAAAGTCCTGACAGGGCCTGATCTTGAAGAATTTGAGGATGGACTGAATGAATGGCTTTCTGAAGTTGCTGACAGTACATATGAAAGTTTAATGGAATTGAAAGAAGAAGAAGGGAAAGAAACTTTTTCAGATGAAGAAATAGAATATGAAACGAATTTTTTTATCGAAGAAGATGCGCTTCCTTCAGAAGATAAGAAAAAACTTGTTGAATTAATAAAATATAAATTAAGTTAAAGATTTAAACTGGGGGCATAGCTCCCTTTTTAAAACTTTGCTTGACAAAAAAGCTTATTTATGTTATCATATATAAAGACAGGAGATGGTTTTAATGAAAAAGAAAGATATGGCATTTGAATTTGTTTCAATGCTTCTTATGATGGCTTTCATAATGGGAACTGTTGTAGCCATCCTTACAATAATTTAAGAAAGGAAGGAGAATTATGAAAAAAACAAGAGTTTTTTCAGATCTTATATTACTGCTTTCCATAGTTCTCCTGTTTGCACTTATAATAAGGGGAACAAACGGAAAAATGGCAGAAATAAACAGGAAATGCAGATATTTCATAAATGATGACTGTGCCATAAATTATAAGAAAACTGGTACAGGAATTGAATATGTGGATTTTTCAGGGAAAGAAATAGAACTTAAAGGGAAATACAAAATTTCTGAAAACAAAAACTTTAACGGAAAGGGGAAATAATGGTATTATTTCTTTTATTAACAAACATAATAACTTTATATATGCTTTACAAGGCTACAAGGACTGAAAACACAATTACTGAAAATGTAATCGAATTCACAACGAAAAAAGGGGAAGTCATTTACGGCATTATAGAAGACAATAAATGCTTTATGAAAAAAGAGGATCTGCTGCTCCTCACAGGAACTGATGACAAGAAGGTCCTTGAATTCATCCTCGAAAAGACAGGCTCTTTTGTTACGGAGGTTGAGGTAATATGACTATAACCTCTGTAAACATTGCGAATAGTTTCCTTCAAAAATCTTTTGAGGAAAATATTCCTTTGACAGTTCTGAAACTTAACAAACTTATTTATCTTTTTTTCAGGAACTATCTTAAAGAAACAGGAAATATCCTTTTTTCAGAACCTTTTGAAGCTTGGAGTACAGGTCCTGTTCTTCCAAACGTTCAATCAAAATTCCAATCTTTCAGGAAAAAGCCTGTAAAAAAATTTGCTTGTGATGCGGCAGGTCAGATAAGTGCATTGAAATTTGAAGCAGGAACTGAAGTATATAGAATTTTTAATACGGTTTGGTACACATACAATTCCTTTACTGCGTCCGAACTGGTAAAGGAAACAACGGGAAAGGCATGGTTAAAAGCCATAATGGAAGAACCTCATTTGTTAAAAAATGAATATATAATGGAAGAATAAAACAAGGCCTTTGCGGGCCTTTTTTAAAAATTTATAATTTCTGCTGTAATTACTTCTTCAGCTTCTTCCGTAGTTACTTCTTCAACTTCTTCCATTATTTCTTTATTTAAGAGAAATTCTTCGACAATTTTCCTGTCTATTTCCATTCCTATGTATTCCTTATCCTCAAGAAATTTTTCAAATTTGGGAACGTCTATTTCTTCTATAGTTTTTTCCGTAAAAAAATCTGTATTAAAAACAGCATAAGAAGTAAACAGTATTAAAAAAAATGTTGAAAAATCTTCTATCTGATCCGTTCCTCTTTCAATAATATATAATAATGAAATCCCAACACAGCATAATACAAGGAAAAAACTTATGAACCGGAGGAACACAAATAAAGCTTCCTCCCTGAACTTTTTCCAGAACATTTGCCTTTCAAATTCTCTTATGAAATTTTCAATCCGCTTTTCTTCCATAATCGCTTTCTTCCTTTCTTTTGAATAATAATTATATTATCATAAAACATAAATGATTTCAACTGAAAAAAATATTTAAAACAATTCTTGACATTTGACCTTAAATATGTTATACTGTTTCTGTAGTTAAGGGAAGCAAGAGGAAACTAAAAAAAGTTTAAAACAACCCTTGACAAAAATATAAGGAGTGATTATTTATGAAACATTTAACACCATATCAGATACTTAATATAGTAAAAGGATTTTTAATTTTAGGAATGTCAGTGAGCTATTATATGGCTCATAGAAAAACGAAAAAGAAATAGCAAAAAAGCTATTGACAAAATATAAAAAATATGGTAACATATATTCAAGATAAGAGAATAAATAAAAAAACTAAGGAGATGATTATTATGAATTTGAACCAAATCAACCTAACAGGAAATTTAACTAAGGACTGGAAACTGGATCATTCACAAAATGGAGAAGCTTATGCAAAAAGCACGCTTGCCGTAAATTATCAGAAAGACAAGACTTTATTCGCAAATCTTGTAGCTTTCGGAAAAATGGCGGAAAACCTTGTGAAGCACACAAAAAAAGGGAACAAATTATTAGTACAGGGATATTTGGAAATACAAAATTATGAAAAAGATGGAGTTCAGAAAAGCTGGACAAATGTTATAATTCAGAATGTTGAATTCCTTTCTCCTAAAAATGAAGAAAAACAACAGGATCCAGTTAAAAATGCTCCAAAAAAAGCTAACGCTGCACCAAAACAGGAAGAAGAAGATGAAATAGATGTAAATGATGATTTCCCATTCTAAAAATAAAGGACTTTAAAAAAAGTCCTTTTTAAATTCGACTTTTCTTTTGGAATGAGTTATAATTGTTCTACATCTAACTTTCACGAAGGGGAATTGCCCCTTCTTTTTTTACAAAAACATATATTGACAAAAGAGAGAAAATATGTTATAATAAATTATAAAATCAGAACAGGAAAGGAAGCGGTAAAATGAGTTACGGAGTTTTTATTTATAAAAAAGAAATAGTTGAGGAATTTGTCAAGGAATATCCGGAAGCTGAAAAAATTTTAGAAGAGGAAGGCGACTGGTTTGATGAAAATCTTGTCGTAGGTTTTAATCACAGTTGGGATGATGAACCTTATGATATTATTTCAGAAAGGCTGGAAAATGAAATTTCTGAAGAAGCGGGCGACAGGTTTGCATATGAACTTCCAAAAGAAACTTTTGAATATGGCGGATAAGAATTTAAATAATAAGGGAGAGATTTATATGAAAAATAAAATAATACACGAATTTTCAGGAGAAATAAATGGAGTTGAATTTAATCATGAAGAAACTTATAATATAACAGCTGCAGTTTTGAACGGGCTTGAAAAAAGTTTTAATATTGAAATTGAAGACAAAGTATTCACAGAAGAATTAAGAAGCGAAATTGGGGAAGCATTCAACTGGTGCGGACCTTCAGAATTTCAGGATTATCTTTCAGATTTCATTTATAACATTGATCAGATTGAAAACCTTAACAAAGATGAGCTTTTTTCAAAATATGCTGACTACTTCAACAACCTTAACGATTTAATAAGGGAATATCTCTTAAAAAACACAAAACATGAAAATGGAATATTATTATAAATGAAGGGGAACTTCCCCTTCTGAAAGGAATTAATTATGAAAACAAAAATAAATATTATAAATGGAGTTAAAATTCCTGACGATCAGTCTGAATACATAGAAGAAATTATTTCTTCAATGGAAAAAAGATTCAGAATTGAAATTGTGGAAAAAGACTTTACCCAAAAACTGAAGGATGCCTTTTCAGAAGCTTGGGTAAACGATGAATATGACAGCATGCTGCTATACAATATGCCATCATTCAGGGAAAACATTAGAAACCTTTCCTACACCTTTGATCCACTTTTTGAAGGAAAAGCCTATTTTAATGAACTGAATACGGTCATAATGGAATATCTTAAAGAAAATGTTAAAACAGTTGATGAATATTTTGTAATATGAAGGAGAAAAAATGAGTGTATATTATAACTTTGAAACTTCCGGAATGGGAAGCTTCACTATATTCGATATTAAGGAAAAGGGAATTGATATTTCCTTTACAGAAAGCATAAAACTTACAGGCTATACTGAAAATTCAAGTGCCGTCAAGGCCCTCTATCTTAAACTGTCAGATGGGAAACCAATGATAGTAAATGTGAATGATGATGTCCTTGGCGGAAGGAAGGGACTTAAATTAAAACCGGGACCTGCAGTTCTGCCTGAAAATGTTTTAAGTTCCCTTGACAGTGAAATTGAAGGGTACATTTTATGTCCTGAAAGGAAGGAATATTTTGAGATTGGGAAAGGAATATGCCCTTATCTTATCCTTGCAGGAAATCCCAAAACAATTGCTAATGACCTTAAAGGAAGAAATATATCTTTAAAGGAAGGATTTTCTGAACTTGCAGGGAAATGGACGGATCTTGAAAGCAGATATTCGGATAAAAGGCCCGAAAATTATAAAAACATAACAGAAAACGTAAAATATTCCCTGTAACAAAAATCTTAATGTAAAAGGAAATTAAAAATGAAAACATATAAAAAAGTTTCAACATTTTCAACAGTTCTTGAAACAGAACATAATGAAAATGTTATTGATTATTTTGAGGGCACTGTATTTAGGTACAGTGCAATGAAAAGGCATGCCCTGCATGTTATAAGAAACAATCCTGAAATGAAGGAAAATGTTCTGAACAGATATTTGCAGGACAAATATGGAGTAACTACACGTACAGCAAATTCATGCATAAAAGAAGTGAGTGGAATTGTCAGTTCAGCTTTAGCACTACTTTCTTTAAATATCGAAAAAATAGAAAACAGGATAAAGAATAAAAGGAAAAATCTTGAAATTAAAAGAAGACAGCTTGCTAAAATCCATAATGGACATAAAACTGATACTAAAAAATTACGGAAACTGAAATTTCAGATATACAACATCTGCAACTCGATTAACAGGCTGGAGCAGAAAAAGAAAGTGTTTCAGGAAAGAATTAACAAAAAGAAGCCTAATATATGCTTAGGAACAAAGAAATTACTCAAGCAAAGCAGGAATAAATTTATTGCACAGCGTGACTCCCAAATTTCTTATGTAGGAAGAAAAGAGGAAAAATCAGGAAATCAAATGTTTCAATTTTCTTATAACAAAAAGAACAATTATTATATTTTTAAAATCAGGAAAGATTTTGGAAAATGGAAAACTGACAGGAGTTCTGAAAGATACGTGGAAGGCAGATGCTATTTCAAATATATGTCAAAAGAACTGAGAAAAGTTCTTAAAGATAAAAGTTCACATGTAACTGTATCAATGATAAGAAAGAATAATAAATATTATCTACACGTTTCAATAACGTTGCAATATACATCTGAAACAATACGTACTAGAAAAGAATACGGAACTATTGGAATTGACTTTAACAAAGGTATGCTTGCCATAGCTGAAACAGATCAGGCTGGAAATCTTAAAAATGTTTTTCAAAGGAACTTTGCATTTGGCAGAGGAGGAAAAACAAAAGTTCAGCTTTCAACGATACTCACTGATATATGCAACTATGCAATTAACAATGGAAAAGATATAGTTATAGAAGATTTGAAAAAATTTAAAAAGAAAAAAGCTAAAACTGACAAAACAAAAACAGAGCAAGGCAAAGAATATAATGATATGCTTCATAAACTGCCATATTCAATGTATTCAAAATTAATAGAGGATATGTGTTTTAAAAGGAAAATTTCCTTGATTAAGATAAATCCATATAACACTTCAAAAATTGCAAGGCAAAAATTCTGTAAGAGAATGAACCTGAGCATTCATAATGGAGCGGCCTATGTAATTGCAAGGCGTGGAATGGAAATAAAAGATGTTTATGTAAAAAAAGTTTCATAATAAAAATATAAATAAAAATTTCCCATGAGCTTCTGGACTGTGAGCAGGATATAGGACACAGTTACCTATATTGTGTTACCACTGTTTCTAAGAGACATGGGAAATGTAAGGCAGAATATCCACCAGGATTTAAAATCCGGCTTAAACATTCAGGATGAAGTGTGGTGGAACATCTGTCAGGCTAGGCGTATGGCCTATGACAAAATTTATGTCATAAAAACAATCCTAAATAACTTTTTATAAGTTCTTGGGTTACGCCCGAAGGTTACAGGGATATAACGAAATATGTTCAATATTATATATAAAGAAGTAAATTATGATAACTCATAAATTAGGAACTTTTTAAAAAATCAAATCAAAGTAAACATAAGAAAACTTTGATGTCTTGGTTGTGTAGTACAGCCTGTGTGAATAAAATCCACGAACTTAATCATTGTCACATTTGTTTAATGATTTTGATACTATTCCTGAACCAACAGATGTAAAAGGAACGGAAAGAATGGCATATGACAGGCTTTCAAGGAAGGGATATATCTTTAAAGGAAGGATGTAATTTAAAAGAAAACTATAAAAATATTACAGAAAATGCAAAATATTCCTTATAACAAAAATGTAATTAAAACTTGCATTTTTTCATTAAATGTGATACTATATATTTGAAGAAAAGGAATGTTTTTTCTTTAACTTATACTTCCCAATTACGGGCCTCCTTGGGCCTGCCGGGAACCTCTAAAATTTATATGTTACATGGAAGGGACTTATTTCAGAAGTTCCCTTCCTTTTTCATTTGAATAATATTCAAACTCTCCGTAACAGCAATTAGTGAAATTTTTAATTAATATTTCTTATTAAAACAAAAATTGACAATATTTCCTATTTATGCTATAATTATTACATAATAAGAGAAGAGGAGAGATTTATATGGCAAATTATGTATTTAATTATTTTTATGCAGATAACAATTTAATAAAAAAATATTTCAACGAAAAAAATGAATTTGACTTCAACAAAATAATTCCAATGCCTGAAATTTCAAATATTGAAAGAAACAGATGGTGTAAAGAGAACTGGGGAACAAAATGTAATGCAGATGATCAGTACCACGAATGGGGATATGTTGAATTTACAACAGCATGGTCAATTCCTGATAAAATTATTGAAAAAATAATCAGGGATAACCCAAAAGAACCACTTAAAATTGCTTATAACGAAGAAAATACAGGAGAAAATTGTGGAATATGGCAATATATCCCGGTTAAAGAGGAACAGGAAGAAGGAGAAGAAAAAGTGTCGGTTATTTTTAATCCCGATACATTGGAACTTACAGAAACAAATGGAGAATTAAATGCAATTAAAATAAAGTTCAGAAACGGAAATCTCCTTATACACAATGACTATACTGACAACCCGGAAAACAATCCGCAAAAAAATAAAAAATGGTTCCTATTCGCAGGTGGGGAAGAAGAGGAATGGGATGAAATATATGAAGAGGATTAATTTCCTCTTTTTCATTTGAAGAAGTTTTCTTCCCACAAAATTATTTTAAAACAATACTTGACATTTATTCAAAAGTATGATACTATATATACAAGATAAGAGATAAATAAAAAACAAGGAGATGATTTTATGAACATAGCGACAATTACAGGAAACTTAACGAAAAACTGGGAAGTAAAAAAATCAAAAGATGGAAAGACTGTTATAGCTACAAACGTAATAGCGGATAACGACTTCCATAATGAAAGAACAAATTTCTTCAATATCAAGGTTATCGGAAAAATTGGAGAAAGCTATGCCAAGTACACAGGGAAAGGCAGCAAGGTAACTGTTATAGGTAAAATGTCCTTAACTGACTATGAAGGAAAAGACGGTGCGAAAAAACAATGGTTTGAGGTTTTAGTTCAACAATTAGACAGCCACTCAAAGAAAAACACTGAAAACAATGAAACAGAAATAAATGAAACTGAAGAAGGGAACGACTTCCCGTTCTAAAAAGAGGGCTTAGGCCCGGGGACCTGCCGGTCCTTTTTTTAATATATTATGAATAACTGTTTTTTTATGTTATAATATACAATGATTACTTAAAGCTTTTTTAGGGGGAAGGGATTTTGCCTTCCTTACTTTTTTTAGAAATATATTCAAAAATACCTTGACATTTTTGAATGATTATGATATAATTATCCTGTAGTGGGGAACCGCTACTGACTTACACCCGGACCTGCCGGGAAGTAAATCATCTCCCAGGGAAGGGAAACAGCCTTTCCCAAAAAAAATCTCTTACCCAAAGGCGGAACAGTCCGCCTTTTTTTTATTATGGAACTAAAATTCCCTTGGGACCTTAGGCCCGGAAACCAATGCTCCTTTTTTCATTTGAAAAAATAATTTCTCCGTTGCAGACATTTGTGAAAATATTAATTAATTATATTTCAACGAAACAAAGATTGACATTTATCTGAAAGTATGATACTATATATACAGGATAAGAGATAACAAAGGAGTGATTTTTATGAAACTGACACCGTATCAAATACTTAGCATTATAAAAGGCTTTTTGATTTTAGGAATGTCAATTAGCTACTATATGGCTCATAGAAAAACAAAAAAATAGCAAAAAAGCTATTGACAAAAAGCAAAAAATATGATAACATATATTCAAGATAAGAGATAAAATAAAAAAACTAAATTAAGGAGATGGTATTATGAATATCACAACAATAACAGGAAACTTAACTAAGGATTGGGAAATTAAAAAGAGTAAAGATGGAAAAACAACTATAGCTACAAATACAATAGCAGATAACGATCATCAGGCCGAAAGAACTAATTTCTTTAACATTAAAGTGATTGGAAAAATCGGAGAAAGCTATGCAAAATACACTGGCAAAGGTAGCAAAGTTACAATCGTAGGTAAAATGTCTTTAACTAATTATGAAAAAAACGGGGAACAGAAACAATGGTTTGAGGTTTTAATACAGCAGCTTGACAGTCACGCTCCTAAAAAAGCGAATAATGAAAATAATGAAACGGTGATAAATGAAATGGAAGACGGAAATGACTTTCCGTTCTAAAAATAGGGCTTAGGCCCTTTTTTTAGTTTTAATATTGACTAAAAATAATAAATATGATACCATTATATAACATTTTTAGAAAGGATATGCTTTATTATGAAAATTTGAAATTGCCATAGAATTGAATAACACGGGAGCATAACTCCCAAAGGGCCTAGGTCCTTTTTCATTTGAAGAAATGTTTTTCAAAATTAGTGGTAATTTGTGAAATTTTTAATTAATACGAATTTATTAAAATAAAACTTGATATTTTTGCGAAATTATGGTAATATATATAGGAAAAGAGATAATAAATAGGGAGTGATTTTAATGGCAAAAACAATAAAAATAAATGATAAAAATTTAAAAATAGTGTTTGCTTTCAGAAGTGACGAAAAAGTAAAAGAAGAAATGAGTTTTGAAGATGCAAAATATTTTCTTATGAAAAACCAAGACAAAATAGATTACGTGAGAATTGATAGCGAAAAAGATTTTTCAAAAGAAGAATTCGTTTTTTTAACTTTTTTTGAAAGCTTTGAATATTTTACTAAAAATATTTCAATTTCAAGTATGAAAAACCGTTTTTCAACTTTCCAATTAGAAAATGTTTTTTCTGTTTCCATTTTTTTTGATAAAAGCAATTCAGATCGCTTTATTATATATTCAGAAACATTTATAAAAAAAGTGGCGGAATATAAAAATTATTTTCCATATATTTTCAATAAAAACGGAATTGAAACTAAATATGAAAATGAAACTCTTTATTTAAAAAAAGGAACAGACGAATGGATTCTCAAACCTGAAGGACTATTTATAATCAACGATGGAAACATGTCATCTATGAAATTTTTTACCGAAGATTTCAAAGAAAACAAGAAAACGGAAAAAAGAGAATGCAAAGGGGAAGAACTGGCAATCAATTTTGGAAAAAGAATGGATTTTTCCAGTTTTAAAATTAATTTCAAGGAAAATAAAATCATTTTATATAATTTTTTAGAATATGGTTATAGTTTTGTTTATGATTTAAAAACAGAAGAATTAACAGCACCGTCTCTTGAAGGAGAATATTCAGCTGCGGAAATTGAAACTATTTTCCTATTTTCCAAAAAAACATTTGACAAAATTATTGAAAAATCAGAAAAAGCTATAAATATATATATATCCAACGATTTAAGCTTTTATACAAATTCAATAAGAAAAAAAATTTCAGTTCTCAAAAGAGAAGAAGAAATAAAAAAACTAAAAGAAATAAGAGAAAAAGAAGAAATAAATGAAAAAATCAATGAAAGAATGAAAGAGATTTAAGAGGACTTCGTCCTCTTTTTCAATTAAAAAAACTTCAATTCTTTAGGAACAGCAATTAGTGAAATTATTAATTAAAAACAATTTTATAAAACAAAACTTGACACATAAACGATTATATGTTATAATTATTTTATAAGAGAGAAAGATAAATTAAAAAATGGAGAGTGATTTAAATGAACAAAATAATCAAAATTAAAAACAAAGAATTAGAAATAACACTTTTAAAAGCAGAAGAAAACAGAAACGGACTTGAAAATTTAGAAATGAGTTTTGAAGAAGCAAAAGAGTTTATCTTTGAAAACAATCACAGGATAAACCACATTGAAATAAAAAGCAAAAATTCCTTTGATAGAAAAGAATTTGCTTTGGCAACTTTATTTAAAAGCTATTCCTATTTTCCAAAAGGAATGAGAATAATAAAAACCAAGGAAAAGGGAGAATTTACAAAAGAAGGTGACTTCACTTTGATTATGCCTGATAAAACAGTTATTTTTTATAGGGGATTTGATGACCACAAAAAAGAAGATATTGAAATTCTTAAAAAATATTCGGCTTTTTTCCCTTATATTTCAAATAAAGATATATTTAAAGTTATGTCTGATTATCCGATAATGGCTCACGTAAATGATAAACTTGAAATGCGTAACAATAAAATAATAGACATCACGATTTACGACAGGGAAACTGCAGAAAAAATGGAAGAAAAAAAAGAAAAATTTGAAATGTCAGAAGAAGGATTTTGTATTTCCCTTATGCACGACTATCTTGGTTTCGGTATAAATAAAAGAACAAATTCCGTTTTTCTTGTAATTGAAGCAGTCGCTGGAACAATACTTTCATATAAAAATGGAGAATGGGAAAAGGAGTATCATGGGTATGAAGAAGAAGAATGTTATGAATTTTTCTTCTATGTTACGGATCTGCTTGATACATTCCAAAAAACACTTAAAAAATATACAAATGAAGATTTTAGCCAGTATTTTGACATATTAAGAAACGAAGCCAAAAGACGTGTTCTTTTAAACAGCACTTTCAATAAAAGAAATATTAGCTCTATACAAAAAGAATTTGATTTAAACCTTAAATATTTTCCAAAAGAATTTAATATATAAAAAGGGCCAATGGTCCTTTTTTTATTTCATTTGAAAAATTAACTAAGTAAAAAAGTTTGAAAACATTTATTGACAAAATTAAAAATATATGATACTATATATACAGGATAAGAGATAAAAATACTAAGGAGCGTTTTGTATGATTAAGGAAGGAAATAAAATAAACGGAGTAAAAATTTATGATTATATTTATGAAATAACAGAAGGAGTGCTGAAAGCTCTCGAAAAAAAATATAATATTCAAATAACAGATAAAAAGTTCACAAAAGAATTAAGGGACAATTTTGACCTTGCCGATTACAACGAAGATCCAATGGACTGGGGAATTTATAAAGAAGCAATCAGGAATATGAAAAGTGTTGACGATCCAATTTTTAATGGCGGAATATATGCTGAAAAACTGAATAAAACAATAAAAGAATTTTTAAGGGCCTAGGCCCTTTTTCATTTGAAAAAATTTCAATTCTTCAGTAGCAGTCATTAGCGAAAATATTAATTATTTTTTTCAATATCAAAACAAATCTTGACAAAATATAAAATATATGATACTATATATACAAGATAAGAGATAAAAGACAGGGAGTGATTTGTATGAAATCAGTAATAAAACAGAACTTTATTGGAGTAATAAACGAAGTAGAATTTAACGATCAGGGAACATTTGAAATGGTGGAAGACTTTATAAAAGATATTGAATATGCTAACAACATTGAAATAAAAACAGAAAAAGCAACTGATTTTATAAGGAACGAACTAATTGAAAAAGCAAATAAGATTTTTGACAGAAAAATGGAAACTTATGAAGAAGCTGTAAATGATGCAAAAGAAGAATTAATGGATAACAAAAATTTCATAGAAGATATAAAAAAGTTAAATTAAAAAGGGATATTTCCCTTTTTTCATTTCATTTGAAAAGTTTTATGCTGATTTTTTTATCAAAAATCTTTAAAACATATATTGACATTTTACTATAAATATGTTATACTGTTTTTGTAGTTAAGGGAAGGAAAAGAAAACTAAAAAAAGTTTAAAACAACTCTTGACTTTTTCCTTAAAATATGATACTATATATACAAGATAAGAGATTAAAAATGTCGATACTAAGGAGTGATTGTTATGAAAAAACTAATTAAATTTGAAAAAGAAAACTGCAAACCTTGTGAAATGGTTTCAGAATATTTAAACAGCAAGAATGTTGAATTTGAAGCAATAAACGCTTACAATGACCCAATGAGAGCTTCAAAAATGAAGGTACGTTCAGTACCAACATTAATGTTACTTGATGCTGAAGGAAACGAAATAAAAAGAATAGTGGGATATAACCCACAGGAAATAGATTTACTGATAGAGGAACTGAAAGGGGAGTAATCCTCTTTTTCTTTTCGTTGTATGTTAATAAATTCACAAAATACTGCAACGGAGAAAATATAAATATAAAAACATTTCTATTATTATAAAATAAAAGGGAGCTCTTCTCCCTTTTTTTATTCTGCATTTTTTCCTCTGAAAAATTCCTTGCCTTTAAATTTAAAGAATATGTCCCATTCCGGTAAATCCAAACCTTCCATTTCTTTTTCTATTTCTTTTGGAATTTCTTGAAAATCTTCACTTTTAAGTTTTATATTCAATATATAAAAAATATCTCCCACACATAAAGCTGTAAGTTTTTTCAGAAAATCTATATTTTTGCTATCAGTTACAACAGCAGCTTTTTCTCCGGAAAATTTACTTATCATATAAAGTGTTTCCTTTTCTTTCAGTTCTTTTAGAAATCTTATATAGTGTTCTGCCTTTTCCTGTATAATTTTATCAACCTCTTTTTCTTCATCACTTAAATAAGTTATAACCTTATCATTAGTTTCAAACTTTTTTCCTTTGAAAAAGTTTTCTTTTTCCAAAGGTTCATAATTAACAATCATAATTTTTTTCATAGTTCTTTTCCTTTCCTCAATGATATTAATGTTATCACAAAATAAAAGAAAAATCAATATCTTTCAACTGAAAAAGAAGTTTTATAAAAAACAATTATTGACAAAACAATATACTTGTGATATAATAATTACATAACAAAGAAAAGAAGGAGAGATTATTATGATTAGAATTTACAACAAAAACGACGAATTAAAACTAAAAAATGTGGACATAGATTTCAAAAATTCAAGCATGGACCTTGGAAGGGAATATTCGGACGACATAAGCATCACCTTGAAAGGTGCATGCGGCTATAACACAATTAAAAAAATTATCGAACTGAAAGAAAAAGTAAGCAACACCTACTCAGTGGACATGCACTTCGTCGATTTCTTCAATAATGAAACGCTGGAAACGCTGACATACGGCAGATTAACAATGTCCGGCTTTGATTTTAGATTTGAAAACAGAAGAGGAGTCTTGCCTGAAGAAATCTTCCACTATGAAATAAGGCTTGCAGCAAAAACAAGAAAGGAAGCATAGATGCAGGGGGATTACCCCCTATCTTCCTTTTTTTATATGTGAACAAATTCACTAATTTGCTGAACGGAGAGCAATATAAAAAACATTTCTTTTTTTAGAAAAAATGTTAATATGTCATATAATTTCAGAAATTTAAATTACATAATATTCTTTTAACAAATTTTCATATAATCTGTCAATAAAACAGTTCCTTGGAAGGTTCAACAGAAGTAATTATACTGAAGAACATAGACTTTCTCTTGAAAAAAAACTCAATGAAATAAACTTAAAACAAAACTTGACATAATTCTTTTTTTATGTTATAATTATTACATAATAAGAGATATGGAGAGTGATTTTTATGAAAAAGAAAAACGAATTATTAAAAAAAATGGCAGAAGGAGTACAAACAATTGACGGTGTTTCATTTGAAGAAATTGTACTTGTTTATCCTAACGTAAACGATTTATGTGAAGAAATTTTTCAAAATGACCCCGGAGAAGCTTCAAGGGCAACATATTTTGGAAACATATTTGACTGGTCGGCACAATGCAGACTTGACAGTTATGGAAATATAGTAAATGTTACAGAAGTCGCACTTGAAAAAGAAATTGAAGGAGAGGAAGAAGAAATTCTTGAAAAGTATCTTGAAGAATACGGAAAAGACAAACTTTATCAAGAATATCTTTTAGCAAAGGACAGTTAAAAAACTGTTCTTTTTTAAAACAAATGTTGATATTTTAAACAAAATATGTTATCATATATACAGAATAAGAGATAGAAAGAGAAAAAAACAGTAAATAAAAATTTATAATTTCATAAAAGAAAATTAAAAATTAATTAAAACTGATAAAATAATAAAGTTTAAATAGATTATGGTTGACTTTTATTTTAAAATATTGTATAATATTTTATATCTGGATAAACTTGTATCTACCCAAGAGAGTAGGGTAAGTCACTTTACAGAGTTATAATAAGTAACACATTTTGGGATTGATAAAGACTTAAATACAAGTGAAATCCTGAAATGCTAGGATAACCGTATGTCCTTTAGTATTTTATACTATAAAAATAATCTTGAATAACTTTTATTAAGTTTTCAAGTTACGGTATATTTCCGAAAATATGATTAATGAACACAAAAAAGACATCGCTGTCCCAATTGCGTAATAGAACATTGTGTAATTTAAAAATACAGGAAATTGAAAAGGAAGTTGAAAGAATACTGAAGGACATTTAATTGCCCTTCAACTTTCCTTATATGGATAAGGTCCAATTGCGTAATAGAACATTGTGTAATTTAAAAGAAAAAATAATATATAAGGAGATTGAAATGGAAATAAAACAAATAGAAAATATAGTTGAAAAAACAAATGCAATTTTTTCAACAATATCGTTTATTATATTCTTTCAACCTTTTCGTTCATATAAGGCACTCGGATTATCACTCATAATAATTTCCACTGGACTTATTTTAAAACATTTTTTGAATATATTCAGCAGCAAAAAAATAATTGGAAATGTTTTTATTATTATTTTTCTGATCGCCATTTTATTATTAGGCATATTAACATTAACAGGAGGTTTGAAATGAATTTGAAGGAAAAGCCCGGTTATATAATAACCGAAATAATCCTCAACATTCAGGGGAAATTCACTGCCGAAGAGCTTTTTCTTTCCCTCAAGGATAAAATGAGGAATATGTTTCCTAATGAAAAGGAAATGAAAAACTACATTATAAAAAAAATAGAGATCTTAATTAAACACGGTCTCATCAGCAAAACAGATTTGTTCTATTTTTCAGTTTAAAAGGCCCAATGGGCCTTTTTTATTATAACATTGAGCTTAACATACCGGTAAGTTCATTTTCCTCCTCCTGTATTCCGGAAGTGTCTTCCTGAATCTTTACAGGCCGCACTTCTTCCTTTTTTTCTTCAATTTCTTCCCTGACAGGTTCTTCCCTTGTTACTGTTTTTCCACCAAGAAGTTCATCAAATCCAAGTTTTGTTACATCCCTGTCCCCATATACATATGAAGCCATCCTGATTAATGTCCTTATGGAAGCGGTTTTCGATTTCTGGGCCTTTAGCCAGCCTGACATTGTCGTGTCCTTTTCGTCTATCCTTATCCTCATGTTTTTCCTTTCCTGTTGCAAAATTTACTATCCTTTTATGGTTACTTAAATGGTATCATTTTTGGGTATGTGCTGTCAAATATTTCTATAAACCGGAATGCCCTTTTTTGGGTATATATTATTTTACTGATACCCATTAAAATGCCCATTTTAATACCATAAAATAATATATGCCCTAAAGAGTGCATTTTTTAGGACATATAATATAATCATATAGCCCAAATGAGGGCATTTTTATGGTTACTTATTGAAATAAAAGTGTACTTATAAGGGCATTATTTTGGGTATATTTTAAAAATGCAAGATGTACCATTTTTGGTACATTTTTTTACAATATGTTGTAAAAGTTCTTGACATTTTCAACAAAATATAGTATAATAAATATATATTTACGTGATAAAGGAGATTGGAAATGAAAAAAATGTTTATAATAACAATGCTTTTAAGCACATTACTTAATGCCGCAAAACTTAAATATACATCAGAAAAAACCGACAGCTATAAATCGCCCGAAGGGGACATAATCGTAAAGTATGCAAAAAATCCAAGAAGAAGCTATCCCGTCAACGCCTTCTTCTATGACGGCGTAGGCGGAAGCCCTGCCGACGTTTCGTACATAAAAAAGGAACTTGGGGTATCAAAGGACAAAATTTCCGTATTCGTATCAAGAAGGGCACCTAAAAAAGCTCCCGAAAGTACGCACATGTTTACAGGAATGTCAGCTTTTACAAAAACTGCAGGTAAGGAGTTTTTTGCTGAAAACCAGGGTAAATCAGGAATAATTGAAAGGATTGAACCGCATAGCCTTCCACTTGGTATTCTTTCAATATCTTCATACGGATTTACGGGTTCACTTGGTTTTGCAACTTCGGAAGGATATTATTTTGGCAATATCATTAATGAACTTTCAGGCAACACACACCAGACACCAAGGGTTCTGGGCCTTACTTCGAATGAGGACAACCTTTTTCTTAACGGACTTGCAAACGACAACACTGTCGGAGATGAAGCTCTTGTTTCGGGAGACCCTGATATGCATGCAATACATCCTTCACAGGAGACATTCTTCATGCCGATGTTCGGTATCGAAGCCCAGAAACTTATGAGGGCCGAACTTATCAAGGTAAAGGATTATTCCTGTACTGAAAAGACTGCAAGCAATCCTGTTAAACGTATAAGCAGGGAATGTTTTGTGAATGACAGCGATAAGAGCGACCGTTATCCCACTTGGGCATTATATGCAAGGACGCACACAGTCGTTGCAAGGGGTGACATCGATTCCTACGGGGAAATCAGTTCCGGTTCTTCGTATGCAACGCCAAGGCTTGTAGGCCTTATAACTAAAATTATGAAAAAATATGACGGACTTTCATATCTCCAGGCAAAACAGATTGTCCTTACGACTGCAACAAGGGACAAAGATGAACTTGATTCGTATATAGGCTGGGGAATTGTTAACGAAGAAAAGGCAATGAATGGCCCATCAATGCTTGTACCGGGGCTCATTGAGGAAGAAAAATTCTTTGCAGGGAACTATGACCGTATATACGACGGGATGGGCAATGCCTATATGTGGGTCGACACATATAATAACTGGACATGGTCCAATGACATATATGGCCCTTTCCATGAACATCCTGAAGGGACAGTAGTCAAGAACATAATAGCAGGGGCAAAGGACAAGGATGGGGAAATAGTTCAGCCTAAGCTTGCTTTCAGGAAGGTCAAGAATGTAAGCTTTAATAAATACATACCTTCGGAATATAACTATTATGCCGATACCGCAACACATCTTCCGGGATTGAGGAAAGCGGGAGGAGCTTCGCTTACGCTTACAGGAAACCTTTATTATGAAGGACCTACACAGGTTCTTGAAGGAACCCTTGTAATTAAAGGGAAGGCCCTTAAAACCGAAATAACGGTCTATGAAGGCGCAACGCTTGAAGTGCATGGAAGTGCGGCGGTCGTAAAACTTGCAGGCGGAAAGCTTGTCCTTGGCGAAGGTGCAAAAGTGGGTAAAGTGATTGCTGATCCGGCAGTTGATTCAAGAATTGCAGCTATTGGAAATGCCGAAATAAAAGAACTTTATGCAAAAAAATCTTCCCATGAAGGTGTAAGAAATATTCAGAAGCTTAAAATAGGAAAAATTGAAACCGTAAAAGAACAGTCCATACCCGATGTAGTCATAAACCCTTCCAAATATCAGGATATTAAAAGGGAATACTTCCTTTCAAAATTCAAGGATCATATAGATGATATTTATGGCGGGAAAAACACTTTCAAGGAATTCGAAAAAAGATACGTGAAAATGAAAAATGCTCCCGAATATGTAAAAAAAGGGGTGCCGGGCTATGCCAACGGGAAGTTCGCCATTGATAATGTTGTGAGTCCGGAAGAACAGGAATATACAAAATATCCCAACCCTGTATTTTCAATGACAACCTTCATAGCGACCGAAGGAATGAATATCAAAAAATGGGAATAAAAAAAGAGGGGAAAACCCTCTTTTTATCTTGCCCTGCTATTTTTTTCAAGAACAGCAAGTTCCTTTTCAAGGGAAGCGACCGCCTTCCTGTGCATATCAAGTTCTTTTTTTACAACAAGAAGCCTGTGTTCCTTCACACATTCTTCAGGGAAAGAATATTTAGGATTATAGCCTTTCTGCTGCTTTAGGAAGTCAATCTCCCTGTTGTCCATACCAGTAGTCATACCAGCTTTAGCTTGACTGTTTCTTGCCACTTTAATGCATAAATTCTTATAAAAGCTATCACTTAAGGTAGGAACAATTTCTTTTACGAAACTGTTGCGAAGGGCCATTCTGACAAGTTCTTCTTCAGCAGCAAGAACAGGATCTGACGGTTTTTCATAAAAATCAGGCCCTTCTTCATTTTTAATTGGAGGAAGCATCGGTTCTTCGTTTATTTTTTCTTCCCCTTCGCCAAACACCCTTGGGAAAAGTTTTCTTGCATCTTTTGTATCAACACCTATCTTTTCGGCAAATTTCTTGGAATACCAGTCCTTTGCGGCCATGTCACAGGCTTCAAGGAGAGGTTCTATTATTTTGGCCGCCCCCCTTTTGCCCGGAAGCGTTTCAAGATCCTGATTTTCAAGGACCGCATCGAATACATCCTTTGCATTCCCATTTTTAAGGAAATCCTTTGCACTGTTCCCTTCCTTTAAAAAGTAGTCCGCAGGATCCTTCTCGTCAGGAATTTTTGCCACCATGACCATGCAGCCTCTTGAAAGCATTTCCTTCGAAAGTTTCATCATTGCCGCCTGCCCCGCTTCATCACCATCAGTCATTATAAGTACATTGCCGTGCTTCCCGGCAACTATGTCAAGCTGTTTTTCCGTAGCTTCGGTCCCAAGGAACGCATATGCTTCAAATCCCTGTCCTGCAAGCGCCATTGCATCAAAAGTCCCTTCGACTATTGTACCAAATCCAGTCCCTTTTCCCACTATTTCAGGGGCATATATACTGCTTCCCCTTTCATATATTTCGGTATTCCTTGCATTCAGGTACTTTATTTTTTCTTCAGGCCTTGTAGCCCTTCCCACATATGAAACTATTTCCCCCCTGTCATTCTTTACCGGGACCGTTATACGTGAACTGTACATAGGATAACCTGCCCTGTTTATGAGTGCAACCTTTTCAAAGTCTTCATTGGTATATCCTTTCTTTTTAAGCGTTTCAAGGTCTTTCAGGGTGCAGAATCCTAAGCCATGCCTTTCTATTGCCTCCTCACTCAGGCCCCGCTCCTTTTTCAGGTAATTCATGGCTTCGTGATTTGCTTTGAGGTTTGATACTGCAAGTGTCTGGAAATCATTCATAAGCTTTCCTATCTTTCCCCTTTCCTCAAACTTCTTCTTCTGTTCTTCCGTCTGGGCATATGTATATCCGTAGGCTTTTGCCACTTCCCTTACGGCATCAAGGAAACTTGCCTTCGGATCAACGGCATATCTGTAAAATTCAAATATGTCACCACCTTTTTTTGATACCCCGTCGGCTCCCCCCGCAAAATCCTTCCATATCCCCTTTGAAGGGATGACGTAAAATGAAGGGGTTCTTTCAGCCCTTACCGGGGAAGCTCCCACAAGGGTGTTGCCACGTGGCTGTAAGTCGACATATCTGCTTATATAATCAACAAGGTCAATTTTTTTCTTTAATTCTTCCTTATCCCTTATAATTTCCATTTTCATCTCCTTTTTTTGTTTTATTATAGCATAAAAAAAGCACATATTCTAAATGTGCCTTTTTTATTTAATTTTTAGAATGGGAAATCATCGTCGTCTTCCTCATCAGTTACCACATTATCATTCGCTGATTTATAATTATCAAATTCTGCTTCTATTGTGACATTTTCAGAAGGTGCCGCACTTGCAAAAGGTGAAATGTATTCAGTTACGTTCTGTGTCTGTTCAAGTTCTTCAGGTATTTCCCTTTCAAATGCCTTTTCAACATCCCTTCTTGCTTCTTCAAGTTCTTCCCTTATGTCCTCAATCTTAACCTGACCGTCTTCTATTCCTGCCGCAATCGCATTCATTGCAAAAGCTGTTGAACGGTTCTTTTCAAATGCAAATCTTTTAGCTTTGCTTATCCCTTCACGGTATTTGATGTTACCCCATAATCCGTTTCCATCCTTGTCTACACCTATCTGCATGTTTTCAGGACGTTCCCAGTCGACCGGATAATAGTTTTCACCATATGCCAGACCCCTGTTTACAGCGGCCTGATATATTTCCTGATCAAGGACCGATGCAGGCATATATACAGCTACGAAAGGTATCTTTTCCGTAAGGGCTATAATCCTTGCAAAATTCTTTTTAAAATCTACCGGATCAAGCCATGTATTATGTTGAGGTTTCTGACCCCCGCTATATGTATTGAGTGCTTCAACCGCATTTGCTTTAAAATTTTCAAGAGGATCCTTTCCTGTAACTGCCATAAAAAGTGACTGTATATTAGGCCCGTATAATTTATGGAAATGTTTCAATCTTCTGTCAACGGAACCTACCATTGTTTTTGTGTTTTTTATGTTGCCATTCTGATCAACTGCTTCGGCTTCAAGTACAGTACCTCTTATAATTTTATTCATTATAGGATCTGTCATACGGTTTCCCGCCGAAGGAAGGTTAAATACTTTCCCATCCTTTTTCCAGCTTGCCTTACTAGGGAATACACCCTTCATATTTTTTTCAGTATCATTTTTTGGGAAGTTTATCTTATTATCATCTGTTATTATATGTTCGCTTCCATCCCTGTCAAAAACTTTTGTTATATCCCTTCTTGGAACAACAACTATTCTTCCTGAACTTTTTTGTGGATTCAGTGCATACCCCAACTGATTTATATGTGCATAATCAGCACTTGTTGATGGAGCTGTTAAACTGTTCCATGCCCTGTCAGCGGCAGTTGTTGAAATTTTTCCGTTATATTCGGAATATCCTCCAAGGTAAGTTCTTGAAAGAAAATCTTCCGAATATTTACCTAAAGTTTTTTTGGAATAATCTTCAATTTCATTCCATAATTTTTCTAAATCTTTCATTCGATTCTCCTTTTCCGTCATTTCAAAAAGACGTTTTTTTATTTTTTTGCAGTCTTGCATTATGGCTGAATTATAACACATAAAATACCATTCTGTCAATCATTAAAAACTTTTTTTATAAACTTTTCAAGGATTTTTATTTCCCAACCATAACTTTTAGGCCTCATATTTTTAAAAACAGCGTTAGAGGTTGATCGAATAATAAAATGTAAAAAAGTGCCTGTAAACAGAACACTATTTTTTTAAGCTTTTTTTATTCTTTTTTAAAATTGGCAATCTTTTTTTAAAAAAATGATTTTTTTATTTTTCTCTCTTTCAGTTTTCCAAAAACAAAAAAATAAAAGCCGGGCAAGTCCCGGCACTGCAAAGTAAATTAAAAAAATTAAGGAGGTCATGTGCATAAATGCACTTTGGCATTATAATATCATAAACCGGAAAATAAGTCAACATAAATATTTTTGAAGTTTTGTATTTTATGTTATAATAAAATATATAAAAACTCAAATAAAGAAAGGAATATAAGGCAAGTGGAAAGTTTTAAAATTAAAGAAAAAATAACCGATCTCATTGAAAGATATTCAAAGGAAGAATATTATGAAATAAGGAAAGAAAAAAATAGAATATATATATGCGACAGTTCTGAAAAATATATTGATTTTTATGACGGGAAATTCATCTCAATTTCAGGTGATCATAAAATAGAATTCATGGAAATTTTATTGGGAAAGGACTGCTTTACAGTAAGAACAGGAGCAGGTGTTATTTTAAGAGGAAATTATATTGATTTTCAGAAAAGAAAAAAGAACATAAGGCGTGCATCAAGATGGATGAATCATATAAAAATTTCAATAGGGAAAAATAAAAATTTTATAAAGTTTCATTCACGAAATGAAACCGTAACTTTCCCTTACGAAGGCCTTATGGCTGAAGCACTCAAAATTTTTCTTGAAACGCAGAAAGAAACCTGCCTTTATAAAGATTTTGAAAAACTTTTTATTGAGAATGGGGAATATGGTTTTTCCTATTTTCATATACCTAAAGATTTTAATGAAAAAACTTTCAGGAATTATGGCAGCCTTGCGGCATTCATTTCTGACAGGGAAGAACTGGAAAGCTATGGAAAAATAATTTCAAGGGTTCCCCTGCCGTTAATGGTGACAATCTATGATTTTATCACACTGGAATATGGGAAGGAAATCATTCTGAAAATTCTTGAGAACAGGGAAAATTTCAAACGTCTTAAAAGGGGGTATGCAACAGGTAGGGAAATCGTAATGCTTTTTCTTGAAATTACCGGAAAAACTTCAGAATGGGGATTTTCTAAAAGCAGGAAGGAAGAATATAGAAAATACGAAGGAAAAATTTACAGGATATGGAAACTTTCAGAAAACGGATCCCTTAAAAATATTATGCATCTTATCGAATGCAAATCCTTTGAGGAAGTGCAAAAATTTCATGGAAAACTTATAAGGAAACGCAGAAAAAAATATATTGAAAAATTTAAACCTGCACCTCTTGGAACAGATGAAAAATTTGTAAAACTTTATAATGAAAAACTTTCAGGGAAATTTGAGAACTGTGAGCTGATTGACGATGCACGAAGGCTCTTTATGGAAGGAATGAAACAGAAGAACTGTTCTTTCAACTATAAGGAAGAAATTAAGGACGGGAAATGCATGATTTTTTCAGTAAAAGAAAACGGGAAAAGATATACAGGGAAAATAGCATTCAGGAACGGCAGGTTTGTCCTTGATCAGTTTCTGGGAAGGGAAAACCTCTGCACGGAAGAATGCGGAAAATTAAAAGGTAAAATAAAAAAGATCATAGAATAAAAAAAGGCGGATAAATCCGCTTTTTAAAATCTCATGTCATTACCGTTAAAGGCTCTTAATATAATTCATTATAGCACATTTCAGAAAATTATGCAACAAAAAAAGGACGGATATCTAAATAGCTCCGTCCCGGAAAGGAAAAAATATGTAATGCCGCATATTCCATTTTAACTGTTATGGGTTATACAAGTCAAATGTCAAAAAAAATCTTGACTTTTATTAGTAAATATGCTAAAATAAGTTATAATATTACAGGAGGGAAAATATGGGAAATATTGTAGACAGAATAAGATATTTATGTTCGGTCAAAGGGATAACGGTTGCCGAACTTGAAAGAAGGATGAACTTTGGAAATGGGACTGTAAGAAGATGGGACAATTCACCCCCTGCAATTGATAAATTTTACAGAGTTGCAAAATATTTTGGAATAACAATGGAAGAATTGCTGAAAGGAGACGGAAAATGAAAACACCTATAAAAAATTTAAAGGGAATCGAAATAGTAGAAGTCAAAGGAAATATAGCAGTAATAAGAGGATATGTTGAAGAGGGGAAGGGCGCAAGGCAGATAACAAGGGAGCTTCCTTTAAGCTGCCTGAAGGAAGAATACAGGAAGGAAAACATTTCAGAGAACAGCAGGTTCGGTTCCGTTGTTAACTGGAAAGGGAATATAATAGAAAAGAATGTTTTAAACGGAAGGCTTCTGGAATTTTATCTTATCTACGAAAAAGGTCATATGGATCTTTCGCCTGAATATCAGAGGGAGCTTGTCTGGACTTTGGAACAGAAAAAGGAATATATAATGGCACTTCTTAAATCACGTGCTGAAATTGAACCTACATTCATACAGGAATATGTAAATGAGCATGAACATTATGAAGTAGTTGATGGAAAGCAGAGGCTACATACAATATTTGATTTCATAAACAACGGTTTTACTATCGGGGATAACATCTTTTTTTCAGATTTATCTGCCGATGATATGATGAAAATTCTGAATTTTGATGTCAGATACACAAGGTTTATTTCATTTACCGATGATATACCGCAGGATTTCAAACTCGAATTATTCCTTGAACTTAATGCCAAAGGTACGAAGATGTCGGAAGAACAGATAAAAAAAGTTGAAGATATGTTAAAAACTATTTGACTTTATAAAAAAATATGATATAATAAATCAGGATCGTTCCATAATGGCACTTGCAGAATTTCCATATTATCTGCAGGACATTATGGACTGGACAAGGAATTCCAATGCTGAACGGAAGAAAATATGGGCTTCTTCTGCAAAGGGATTCCTTTTTCATTTGAAAAATATAATTTTTTTTTAAAAAAGTCCTTGACTTTGTTAAAAAAATATTGTAAAATCAAGGCAGAAAAAACTAAAAGATAAAAAAAAGCAAGGGCTTAACGGCCCGGAAGGAGAAAAGATGTTAAATCAGGAAGGCTTTAACGAAAAAGTTTACAAGAAATTAAAAGAAAAAGGCTTCACATTGACAAAAAAAGAAGTTAAGGAAATTTTGAAGACAAACGAAGAAGCCATAAAGGAAGAACTTCTTGCGGATGGATATAAGCAGGGAAAACTGTTTAAAGTAGTAAAAGTGGACAGGAAAGCACGTACAGCAAGAAATCCGCAGACAAACAAGGAAATCAAGGTGCCTGCCAAAAAAGGATTGAAATTTAAAGTAATGGACAAGTTTAAATCTGAAGTTGAAAGCGCCGGAAAGAAAAAAGGTAAAAAGAAATAAAAAAAGGAGGAATTATTCCTCCGGGGGCATAATGCCCTTTTTTTTATCCTCCACCCACAATCATAAGCGGATTTATTCCTGCCCCCCATACAGCCTTTATTATATCAAGGACTATATATGCAGTTCCGCCAATTGCGGAGGCCCAGACAACTTTTGAAAGGATTGCCGTCAAATCAACCCTTTCCTTTGTGACTTCCATTCCGATTGTTATTATCAGCGTAAGTATGAGCATAAGAACAATGAATTTCTGGAATGTGAATACAAGGCCCCACCCAAGACCTGTGACTTCATTGACTTCTTCGATATCTGCCGACTGCAGTCCTGCCTGATCCGCCGAAACGGCAAGAACCTGTATAGTGGCAGAAATCATATAAAGGAGGACCGGCAGGGCCCTTGCCGCTATCCCCCTGACTTTCTTCTTCATTTGCGTCATATGACTAACTCCTTTTTTACCAGCGTACGGATCCGTTCCCCGCCTGTATCCATTTTAGCATCTGAAAATATAAATTTCAAATTTTTTTGAAGAAATAAAAAAAACGGCATAATGCCATTTCTTTTTTTATTCTGAAAGCAGTTTTATGAATTTTTTCAGAATATCTTTTTTCTTATATTCTATGATATATTTAAACATTTCGATAAAACTTATTTCCTTTTCACCCATATTTTCAAAATTTAGGCCCCACTCACGGTTCAATCCGTTAACTTCAAAATAATTTATCAGGAAGCCGGCAGGTTCACAGAGATCCATTTTTAATTCTGAATTTGATTTAAGATAATCTTCCTTCCTTTTCTTTATATCTTCCAGAACAAATTTCATTTTTTCCGAAAGCCTGCAGAACATTGCGCAAGGCATGAATGTAGGGGGCAGTTCCTTATATTCCTGTATTTTACCTTCCAGTTCCTTTTCAAGCAGATGAAAACATTCCGTTTTTTCGCTGAATTCGGTAAAGACCGGAATTTCAAGGAAAGAACTGTACTGTTCCATTTCACTTATGGCGTTTTTTAATACAAGGAGGGATGTAAATTCTTCTGAAAGATAATTTACAATATTTTTCATAAAGATGTGTTCAAGCTTGCCTTTCAGGATATAGAAATAATAATAGAATTCGAAACTGAATTTGCATTCCTTTATTTTTTCATCAAGTTCAATATTAAAAAAATAATCCCATTCAGTATCGGTTGAGGCAAGTTCCAGACCTTTTTCAAAATTTCTGCTTTTATGCCTTGGTTTAAAACAGCCTCTGTATTCGATAAAAACTTTATTTTTTTCTTCGTTTATGATTACAAGATTATAATATTTCCTGTTTTCTTCAAAAAGATAAATGTTCCCGTTCCCAGCTTTTATAAATCTTTCTTCCGACATCTCTCCTGCTTCCTCAAACTCATTTACCATATTTGAAATAAGTTCCCTGCTGAAGGCAGGATATTTTTCAATAATTTCTTTAAATTCCTTTTTCATAATCTGTTCCTTTCCATTTTGATTTTTAACTGTTTTCATTTCTGATTTTACCATTTTTTTCCTTTCTCAACAAGTTATTTTTTACATAAAAAATTTTTTAATTCATCATTTGTCAGAGTTGAAGTTTCAACTATAGGAGTATAAATAAAAATTTTTTCCTTAAATTTTAAAATTTTTTCCCTATTTTTTCCTACCGTTTCAGAAGGAACTTCGTACTGCCAGAATTTACAAAGTTCCGTCCTGTTCCTGAAATTTATTTTTTCAAGAACTTCATCTGAATTTTTAATCATATCTTCAACGGAAACAAAGTCTTTTCCTGTCCAAATTTTATAATTATATGAAACTTCAAACTTTAATGACTGATAATTAAAATTTTTCCCCATAAGGTTAAAGTCAATTATTTTTTCATTCAGCTTTTCTGCGGCCTCTATATAAGAAATAAACTTTCCATATTCTTCTTCAAGAAAAATATATCCATATCTTTTTCCCTGAATTTTTTCATATTCCCTTCTATATTTTTCAGCTTCATTTCTAAATTCTTTCGAATTTTTTCGTATATTTTCATCATTAAGAAGTTTTTTCATATCTTTTAATATAAAGTTCTGTTCAGAGGAACTTTTTGAAAGGAAATCCCATTTTTCAAGTTCGTAATTACCACCATAATATGTAAAGGGGATTTCAATTTCCATTTTTGTCCTTAAAACTTTATATATGTCATAACTGCTAAAACTTTCTTTCTGTTCCGTTTCAACTTCATCCTTTCCAGAAAAACTTATAGTGGTGCCGACAGAAAGAAGAAAAAATGCAAGGACAGATATTCCGGCTATAAAAGAAAAAATAAATATAACAAGAAAAATATTATTTAATTTCTTTGATTTAATAATATTATCAAACAGTTCACTTCTGCTTTTCATATAAATCTCTCCTTTTTAAAAAAGCTTATTTCATATTAACATAAAAAGCAAATGATTGCAACAGTTTTTTTGTTTAAGCAACAATTTTATTTGAAAAAAAGTGAAATTATGGTAAAATAAAAATAAAATATCCCGAAAGGAGAAAAGATGAAAAAACGTATAGGCTATGATTACTATTTCATGCCAAAAGATCCACATAATGGCTTTATGTTTAATAATGAGCAGATAATTGGTGTCTCACTGATGGCTGATTTTAAAATTTTTATCAACGGGGAAGAAATGTTCTTTGAAGATGGGAAGGAACATGAAATATTCAGCTGCGGTTCAGGCAGATTTTATCCCACAAGTTTCATTAAATGCCATTACGATCCTGAAAACAGGTCATATGTTTTTAAAGAAAATAAGCAGCTTTTTGATCTTGCCAAATGGGATGGGAAGAAATTTTCTTTCGAATATAAGGTAACTGAATACTGGAAAGACCTCAAAAATAAGGAATATCCTGTAAACATAAGCAAGGAAGAATTTGATGAAATACTCAAAGCAGGAGATTTCAATGTGACTAACAATAAACCTGCACAGAACCTTGCCTACAGCCTTACTGACGTTAAGGATTAAAAAAAGAACTGATTTCAGTTCTTTTCTTTTTTTATTTGAGTTTTATCCGTTTGGTATGCAACAAAAAAAGAGCCAAAAGGCCCTTAATTAATTTTCAAAAACTGTCTGTGCAACTTCCCTGAAATTATCCTTGTACTGGTCAAAATGTTCAAACAGCTCCTTCATCTCAGGTTCGTCACCATAAGCTTCAAGAAGTTCATCACGGTATTTTCCTGTAAGGAATATGCAGTTTGCGCTGTCCTTTTCAAAAGATGCTTCGGCAAGCCTTGTTCCTATGTACTGCTGCCATGCCGCATCATCTTCCCCATTGTCCGCATCAAGACTGTCAAGGAATTCATCAGTTAAAAGGTATTTTGATCCCCTGTCTTCAAACTGTGCTTCCATTTGTTCCTTAACAAATTCTATTTCAGCTTCAAGGGCAGCCTTTGATTCTTCGTCAATATTAGGAAGCAGTGCTTCAAGTCCTGCAAGAAGTTCGGAATTGAGCATGTCGAAAGTTTTCCTGTCTCCAAAATAAAGGGCCTCCTCACTTCTGTTCTGTAAATATAGAAGATATGCGTTTCCTAATGTTTCTTTTGTGTCTTCCAAAAAGTCTTTTGTCATTTTATTCTCCTTTTTTTATTTTTATTTTAGCATTTAAAAAGGAAAAAGACAAGAAAAATTTTTATTTTCCTGTCTTTTTATTTCCTTTGATATTTTTTTCAGTTTTTATGGCTTTCTGTTTTTTATCTGAAAACTTTTCCATTGTCTTGACAGCCGTATTTACAAAACCGGTTGCTGTGATAAGGAAAGCCGCAATTAATTTTTTTGTACGCCATAATGTCCTTTTTACTTTTGTTATAAGATGGTTTATGAGCATAAGACCCGTAAGTGCAACAGTTGCCCAGAACCAGGGGTTGTCCGTAAAATTTTTAAAAATTTCTGCCATTATTTTTCCTTTCTATACATGTTTTTCCATGGTTCCTTGCCATCACGGCATGCAAGTTTAAGTTCCCCTATTGCATCTGCTGTTGCCACAAAACTGTAATCACGCAGATAATTATGTATTAAGGAAGTTTTTTCAAGAAGTTCCTTTTTTTCTTCTTCAGTCCTGCTTTCAAGTCCTTCATATTCCTTCTTTGCAAATTCATATAAAGAAAAGCTTAACGTTTCAAAGGCGGAGCTTATTTCAAGCCTGTCATATTTATTTATTGCAAGAGTTCTTCCTGCTATATCATAAGGATAGAAACTTCTCCAATGCTGCTCCTGTGCTTTGAATTTCTCCCTTACCTTTTCGAACTCTTCTTCAGTCATTTCCGGATTTTTAAGTTCCTTTACAGCTTCTTCAAGACATTCGATATATTTTAATGTAAGCTCATTCATTTTAAAGTTTTTGAAATAACTGAAAATATCAGCTTTTTTCTGAAAAAATTCATGAAGTGTGTCACCTTTTCTTAAATCATCAAAATCTTCCTTCAGAATTATTCCCCTTATATCTTCAATTATTCTGCTTTCAAGACATATCATAAACTCATCTCCCTTTATATTTTGATTATTTGTTTAAAGTAAAAAAACTTCAATTTTATTTTTTATATCTTCCTTTATTTCTTCCCTGTCACTATCCATATAATAATTCCAGTTTACTGAAAATATAATGTTTGGACCTTGGCAACTTCCTGCAGAAGTAAAACAGTAGTATTCATCATTTTCCTTATTATAGCATATATTAACCATATTTGCATTGCCTTCAATTTCATCGGCAATAAGATTGAGCTCTCTTTCAGTTATTTCTCTCATAAAATCATCTCCTGTTCATTAATATGATTAATTATATCATATTTTATTTATTTTGTCAAAGATTATTTTAAAAGATCTGTTTTCTTCATTTAAAAATGTTGTTTTTTTTTATATCTTATGATATTATATTCCTGAAAAAAACGTTAAAAGGAGAAAAAATGAAAAATTCAGAAGATTTAAAAAAATGGATTGAAGATAAGGTTGAAACATTGGAAGCAGGAGAAACTGAAATTTTATTTTCAGGTTTATATCCATTTTTGATTTTATATAAAAGCATAAAGTTTATTGAGATTGAACTATTGAAAGACTTTAGCTTCCATACAGAATTTAATTTTGATGGAATAATTGAAGCTGTTTGCGAAGCAAATGAAGAAATTAGGTTTCAATACAGGAATAAATTTCAATGCTACAAAAGAAATGAAGCGCTTGTGATTGATTATCTGAAGCCGTTTAAAAATTTGAAAGAAATTGGAAATGAGATTGAATTTTTTGTGTCCCGGTATGAAAATTTATTTGATCAATTTTCATTTTTCAGCGAAGGCAAAAAAATTGCAAAAATAGTTAAGGACGATGAATTTGTTTTAAATTTTTTTAAATTTTCTTCCGGCGAAAAAGAGGTTTCGAAAATTTTCAACAAAAAGAACTGGAATTATTTTAAATGCTGTTATGACAGAAAAAATAATGAAAGTGAATTTTATTTTAACAATATTGAAAAAATGATTGAAATTTATCAGGAAATAAAGAAAATTGAAATTTTAAAACCGCTTAAGGAAGAAATGGAAAAAGCATTTTCAAAAGAAAAAGAAAAAAGTTCCGGTTATTCATTCACCGAACTTTTAATTGATGAAATACTTGAACAATCCAAAAAGGTTAATGTAAACGAAATTCTTAAAATTTATATGGAAGCAAACCTGAACAGTTACACACTTCCCATAGAACCGAAAAGCAATGTTCCGGAAATTGAAACAGTTAAAATAGAAGGAAAACACTTGGAACTTATTTGTTTTCAAAGTTCACGGGAAGATTTGCTTTTTCAGGAACCAAAGGTAAGTTTTAAAGAAATATTCGGCATATTGAATGAAATTGTTGAAAGCAAAATCATTGATGATAATAGTTATGTGGAAATAATACTTGATTTTTCCAAAAATAACCCATCTAATTTCTTGACTAATTTTTTACCTTCAATTAACAAAAATTATACTGTCAGATCAATCGTTTTTTCAGGAAAAAAAGTTTCTATTGATTTTTATTTCTATGAAGAAAAAGAAGTTTTGGAAATTGAAAATTATTTAAAGAAACATAATTTTAATGTTAAATTATCTGAAAAAGATTTTGGATGGTCAACAAAATAAATTTTATTTTTTTATCAAATGCTCTGAAAGAAAAAAAACACACTTTCTTAAAATGACGGAAGTATTGCTAATAAAGGAAGTCACATATATTTTTTAATTTTCTTAAAAAAACTGTGACTTTTCAAAAAAACTTTTTAAAAAAATTGCTTTTTTTAATATTTTATGATATTATTTTTTTATCAAATGATTGAAAAGGAGAAAACAATGAAAAATGAAACTATAATAACTGATCCTGATTACTTTTCATATAATGAAAAGGCTGAAGAAATCGGCAAAAGATTACGTGGAAGTTTCCTGTGGATGCTTATTGGAATTATGTTTTCAGGGATTTCAGGATATGCGCTTTATTATCTGATTGAAGCTGAAAACCCTTATGTGGTTGAACTTATGAAATATTTTTTTATTCCATTAATTTTTCAGCTTGTGATTGGGCTTTTATTTTCAGTGCTGATGTATGCACTGCCTGCATTCATATTAAAAATATTTTTTATTTTGTATGCCACACTTTCAGGGACAACATTTGCACTAATTCTTCTGAAATATACTCCCGGTTCCATTCTTACTGCATTTATATCAACCTCTATAATTTTTGTTGTAATGGCATTATATGGCAATATAACGAAAAGGGATATGACAAAAGCTGGTGGCATATTAATCACAGGACTTTTAACGGCAATTGTTGTAGGCTTTATAAATATCTGGTTTCACAACAGTCTAGTGAATACAGTTATTTCAATTGCCTGCGTGATTATTTTTTCAGGTTTTATTGCATATGACACACAGAAAATAAAAAAAGAAATAATGGTTGAGCTTGAAACAGGAAACAAAGGATGTTTCAGAAGAATAGAAATAATAGGTGCATTCTCACTATATCTTGATTTTGTGAACCTGTTCCTCAATATTTTAGAACTTACAGGAAAATCAAAAGATTAGAAAAAGGCTCGTAGGCCTTTTTTTAGTTTTTACAGATTTTATCAATGACATCATCATTGGTTCTTCCATCAAAATCATTCAGGTAAAAATAAAACTTTTCCTTCCTGAAGGATATTTCAAAACGTGCAATTTTATCTTCATAGGAAGCATTAATTCCGGGAGTGGCATATTCTACAATTTTGCAAAATTTTTCCCTGTTTTCTCTGGTTTTTTCAGCTGAAAAGTTTTTATATTCTTCAAAAAGGATATTCCAGTTCTCAAATTTTTTACTGCTCCACTTCTCATATTGTTGCACAATCCTGTTTTTATTTCTTTCCCAGAGAAACTTTCTATTTTTAAATACATAATCGTAATATATTATATGAAGCATTTTTCCAAGTATTTCATAATTTTCTGAATATCCTGAAAGAAGTACATTATCAAAATATTTAAAATCATGAAGCTGTTCTTCATGAGCTTTTTTAAATTCCTCAATTTCAATTAATGCTTTACGTTCAAGAAGGATGGGGGGTTGTTTAACAGTTACTAAAAAGCTATAAAAACTTAACTATATAATCAGCTTTTTTAAAAATAAATCAAGTTATTGTCCAAAACTAAATTTTATGTTATAATTTATTTATCTTAATACAAAAGGAAATTAAAAATGAAAATATATAAAAAAGTTTTAACATTTTCAACAACACTTGAAACAAAACATAATGAAAATGTTATTAATAATTTTGAGGATACTGTACCTAAGTACAGCACAATGAAAAGACATGCTTTGCATGTTATAAGAAACAATCCTGAAATAAAGGAAAATGTTTTAAACAGATATTTACAGGATAAATACGGAGTAACTACACGTACAGCAAATTCATGCATAAAAGAAGTGAAAGGGATTGTCAATTCTGCTATAGTGTCACTTTCTTCAAAAATCGAAAAAATAGAAAACAGAATAAAGGAAAAAAGAAAAAATCTTGAAGCCAAGAGAAAACAGCTTGCCAAAATTCATAATGGACGCAAAACCAATACTAAGAAATTACGGAAATTAAAATTTCAGATATACAACATCTGCAATTCAATTAACAGGCTGGAGCAGAAAAAGGAAGTGTTTCAGGAAAGAATTGACAGAAAGAAACCCAATATATGTCTAGGAACAAAGAAACTTCTCAAACAAAACAGGAATAAGTTTATTAAACAGCGTGATTCTCAAATTTCTTACATTGGAAGAAAAGAGGAAAAATCAGGAAATCAAATGTTTCAATTTTCTTATAACAAGAAGAACAATTATTATACTTTTAAAATCAGGAAAGACTTTGGGAAATGGAAAAGTGACAGAAGTTCTGAAAGATACGTGGAAGGCAGATGTCATTTCAAATATATGTCAAAAGAGCTAAGAAAAGTCCTTGTAGATAAGAGTTCACCTGTAACTGTATCAATAATAAGAAAAAATAACAGATATTATCTCCATGTTTCAATAACGTTGCAATATACAACTGAAACAATATACACCAGAAAAGAATATGGAACTGTTGGGATTGATTTCAATAAAGGCATGCTTGCCATAGCTGAAACAGATCAGGCCGGAAACCTTAAAAACGTTTTTCAAAGGAAATTTGCATTTGGCAGAGGAGGAAAAACGAAAGCACAGCTTTCGGCAATACTTTCTGATGTATGCAGCTATGCAATTGAAAAAGGAAAGGATATAGTTATAGAAGACCTGAAAAGCTTTAAAAAGAGAAAATCTAAGACAAACAAAGCAAAAACTGAACAGGGCAAGGAATATAATGATATGCTCCATAAATTACCATATTCAACATATTCACAACTGATAGAAGATATGTGCTTTAAAAGGAAGATTTCACTGGTTAAAATAAATCCATACAACACTTCAAAAATTGCAAAGCAAAAATTTTGTAAGAGAATGAGCCTGAGCATTCACAGTGGAGCGGCCTATGTAATCGCAAGGCGTGGAATGGAAATAAAAGATGTTTATGTAAAGAAAGTTTCATAATGAAGATATAAATAAAAATTTCCCATGAGCTTCTGGACTGCAGGCAGGATATAGGACAAAGTTACCTATGTTGTGTTACTGCAGCTCCTAAGGGACATGGGAAATATAAAGGCAGAATATCCATTGGGATTTTAGTCCAGCTTAAACATTTTGGATGGAGTGTGGTGGAACATCTGTCAGGCTAGGCGTACGGCCTATGACACGGCTGTGTCATGAAAGCAACCCTGAATAACTTTTTAAAAGTTTTTGGGTTACGCTGTTTGCATTATAGCTGTTTTTCCTTCTTTGAACAATTTAAAAACTTTTTCTTTCATTTTTTATCCTTTCTTTTTATATCATCACCGTTTTCCATCATTTTAATTTCTTTTTTAAGATCTTCATCCCTTACCAATATATCTGAAGCTTCTATTACAAGCTCAAAATAAGGGACGCTATCATCAAAAATACTATTTACAGTTTCAAAGAGCCTGCCGTTTATAAGTACAACGGAACGAAGCTCATTAATTTCGAATTCCCAGTTGTTTTCAAGTTCCTCAATTGTTTCCTTTACATAGTTGAATGTGTTTTTATCTTTATAGTTAAGGCCATTTATATTGCCTGAAAATGTATCTTCTATTTCACAATTCATAATCCACCTCTTTTTTTATCTGACATAATCTGAAGCTTTTTTTATATATTCCTTTTCAATATTCTTATTTTCATATATTGCTGACATAATAACATTGACTGTATATTTATCAGCATTATTGTCAGGACACAACTGCATATCCTCAATAAAATTTGAATTTTCACATAACTCATTTATTTTGGAAATTCTTTTCCTAAAAAGTTCAAGTTCTTTTCCATCCATATTGTTTCTTACTGGAAGCATTCTTTTCTTAAAATCATTAAAATATTTATGAGTTTCAACTATCTGTTTTTTTCATCATAATCAGAAAAACGATTCAAAGAAAATAATGAGCCCAAAAGACTTAATATTGAAAGTATTACCATACAAAAAAATTTAAAATCACCTACAAACACAAGTGCTAATATTGTAAATAAGAGAAAAAGCAAAAGAAATATAGGTATTATAATTCCCCAATATTCACTATTTTTCCATGTGTTTTCAGGTATTTTCTGGCTAATATCTCCAATTTTGCTTACAATTTCTTCATTGATTTTATAATAATCTATCATTTTTCCTTCCTTTCTAATAAAAAAAACTATAGTTCCTTTAAAATTTTGTCACTTATTTTTCTGTATGCACTTTCAGGAAGCACTGTCCTCGCAGTTTCCTTTTTTATTTCCTGACCATCAAAATGTAATGAAAAGAACCTGTTCACATTATCACCTTTCCATTTTTTTAAATCAAGCAGGATATTCTGTGGTTCATAATTTTTAAGATCTTCTTCCAGCTGAAAAAACATTTCAGGGACTTCCATACTTTCAATTAATATGGCCATATGTTTCCAAGTCTTCATCCCGGTTCCTGTTATAATAATCTTTTTCATATTTTATTTTCCTTCCGTCAAAAATTTTAGGCCCGTTATTAACGTCCCTCTTATCCTGTAAGTACGTCTTCCAGTTTCCTGATACGTTTTATGTGCAGAACGCACAAGGGAAGCAATTTTTACATTTTCCTTATATCTTCCTTCTTCTGTTTTTATTATCACATTATTTTCAAGAAGAACTTTTTCACAGAGATCAGCACCTTCAGGAGTCCATCTGTGAACAATCTTATCAACTGTCATACCGTTTGCAATGAATGAAGTCTCAACAAGCTTCATAATTCCTGTCCCGCCATATTTTTTCTGTGGCATCCAGTCACTTCCATTTTTAACAATTATTCCAAGATAGTTCATGATCCTGTTAAGAAATTCTGCCGAAGTTCCAAGCCTTGAAGCAATCTGCTTTGAAGTCAGTGTTCCGTTCCTGTCAAGAAATTCCCTGTATTTCCTGCTTTCAATTTCAATAGGTTTCACATATTCCTCATTGTATCTTGATAAGGCCATAGCCCTTTGAGTTTCATTGTCAGCAAGCACAATTCCGATAAGCAGCTCCTTTTTCTTTTCTTCTTCGGTAAGATTTTCCACTGCATATTTTCCTGTCTTTCTTATTGAAGGGATTACTTCCGAAAAAATCCAGTCAGCAAAAAGTTCCGCCTCCTTTTTTCTGCTTTTCATGATTGTTCTATAAAGGTTTGCCTCATTTATGAAGTTCATATTTATTTTCTGTATCACAATCCCTGTATTTATGCCTACCTCGATAGTATCGAGGCCGTCAGATTTAAGTCTTTTCTTCACATCGGAAGGATTTCCTATTTCAAGTATTTCACATACATCCTTAAGACAGAACCATGGTTCCCCCTCAATATTAAAGGTTCTTACACTTCCAAGATTTTCATTATTGAAAACTTTAAACCTGTCATTCCGGCTTTTATCGGGTCTTTTTATTATTTCCATATAAATCTCCCTTTCTTTTTAAAAGTCCTTTGGTTTTAATTCACTTGAATTTAAAAAGGCATAAAGAACTTTTTCAACATTTTCTGCATTAGTGTTTTCATCAAGGTTATCAGTATAATAATTCTTTTCAACTTCACACATAAATTTTCCATTTTTGTTAGTAATTTTAACTTTGGTAGGTCCTTCAACTGATTCATAGTCGAAAGTTATTACACCATCATTAATTTTAAAATTGAAAAAACCTTTGTTCCCTTTTGTTTCCCTAAAATATTGTGCTGAATTTTTCCCAGCTTCCTGAAACCAGTCATGTGCCATGAAACCAATATATTTGTTTATATAGAAAAAGTTATAATCATCTCTTATAAAATCATAAACTTCTTCAATAGTTTTAAATTTTGGTTTTTCAATTCCATTACATAAAAATGCTGAAATTCTGAAAACACATTCAGATGGTTTTAGATCATTTTCTCCAATTAATGAATATTCCAGATAACCATTTTTCTGAATTATTTTTATTTTCCAAATTTCATCATAAAAAATAAGTGCAACAGAACTTTCTTCAACACCAAAAGGTATTGCCTTAAAACAGTCATGTGTTTCTAAAAGTTCATTTAAAAGTTCGGCATTTTTTTCAAGATAGGAAAGAATTTCCCCATCAGAAGGAATAAACCTTTTTTTTATTTTTCCTTTATAAGGTTCATTTTCAATTATTTCTTTTAATTTGCTGCTGGTATCTTCGTTATATGTCCAGACCGAAATTTCTCCATTCTTTTCTGTTCTTATTCTTAAATTATTTTCTTCTAAAAAAGTTTCAAATTCTTTTTGATTTATCATTTTTGTCCTCCTTTTCCATTTATATTTCATAATATCACATTTTACTATAAATTACAAGAATTTTTTCGTAAACAGCTTGACATTTTTCAAAAAGAATGTTATACTTTTCTTGTAGCGTTAAGAAGGTGTAAACTGAACGCCCGGTTTCCACGCTATATAAAATGTTTTGAATGAAGTTTTTCACGGATATTGGATCGGTGGTTCAAATCCACCCTATGTTTGTCATAGATGATACAGAGCCTGTTTGGAAGACAGGACAAACCGGTTTTTGACCGGTGGAAGGTTAGGATAAAGAAATGGAAAAGGAAAAATTCACGACAGGGGAAATCGCTCAATTGGGAATGTTTTGGTTTCGACAGGATGAAGTGAGGTTAGATAAGCAGGCAGGTTGGAAACACCTCAAAAGCCAAAAAAAGATAAATGCAGATAACAGAATAGCTGCCTAGTTTTTAGGCACAGGACAGCGTGAATGCCACAGTAATGATGTTCCTGTCAGGTAAGCGTGGCTGTTTTGGAACCTATGATTATAAGTTCCAAAGAAAACAAATAATCAACCACATATGGAGAACCGGGAAACTGTTTCCATATGTCAGAAAGCACAGTTTTCCTAAGCCTGAAGAAAGTCTTTTGGAACGTCGTTCTGGACACGGGTTCGAGTCCCGTCATTTCCACCATAAATAATAAAATTGACATATATAAAAAAAGGCCAGTAGGCCTTTTTTATCTTGTGGAAATTATTGTCAGGACGGCATATGAAACCATGAACAAAACTGTAAGAATAAATATCCAAGACAGTATCTTTTCAAATTTACTTTTCATTATGATCACCATATTTTCCCAAAAATTCTTTGTATCTTTCTTTTTTTTCCTTTATTTCCTCTTGAAGTTCAACAGTCAGATAATATTTAAATCTTAAATAAAAATTTTCTTCAGGATTTCCATATTCCATTTTCTGGGTCATCTCTTTCAACTTCCAAAAATCTTTGAAAAAAATTTCATACCTGTTTTCAATAATATAGTCAGCAAATTCATCTTCAAAAACTGTCTTCAACAATTTTCTGATTTTAATTTTGCTTCTTCTTAATATTAAAAAATACAAAAACATTATTCCGGTCGCCATTAATGTAAGGTTTTTCGTTCCACCAATTTCTAAAACTGCCATTATAATTACCAAACAAAAAAGGCATGATCCCAGCAGATGTTGAGGAAACCTTAAAAATATATTTTTCATAATCTTATTATGAACTTCCATTGTATATTTATTTTCCATTTTCTTCTCCTTCTATAAATATTTTCATTTCATTATAAAAACTTTCATCTGAAAAATTCTCATTTTCCTTTATCTGCCTTATTTTTTCTGAAAGATGTTCTTTCCCGAATGTTTTACCGCTCAAAAGAAAATCAACTTTTTCAGGGGGAAAATGCTTTAAAAGAAATTTTTCAAACTGATGCGCTCCATAAAGCACCTTGAAGGCAAAGGCCCCAAGTATTAAAAAGATTAATGTAAATGACAAAACCATAAAAAGCATTGAATAATGCATGGCCGCACCCAATTTTCCCATAAAAAGATAAATGCTGACCAAAAAACCTATTATAAAAGGTGTCATGAGAATAAATTCCAATATTTCTGTATCCGGTCTTTTGGAAAGTTTATGAAATTTCTCATATTTTTTCATAAATTCCTTATGAAATTCAGGGGTATATTCCTTCAACTATTTTACCTCACTTCCAAGTTTTTCATTAACTTTTTTTACTGTTTCATTTATATATTGCTCAATTACGGGATTATTTTGCAATACAGGTGTAAGATCCTTTTCAGTATAATTGAAATCTTCCCTGTCCGTTTTATATTTCCCTTCAAGTTCATTTTTATAGACTTCTGTCCTTTTAACGATAATAAATATGATTGCAATTACATCTTTGTCTGTTACATTGACCGGAAAGTCACTTTTATGGATTGTTCTGAAAACTTCACCTTTTGCGATGTTTTCAATCCTGTCAGCAACTTCAGCATTTTTCTTATATTCCTTCATTTCCATTATTTCCCTGTATTCCTGTTTCGGTTCTTCGGCCACAAGGTATTTTCTGGCAGTTTCAAGATCAATAAAATGTGGATTAGGTTTTATTTTTCCGTTCAATTCTGAAAGTATTTCTTCACTTCTTATCATATAATCTTTCTTCTCCTCTTTTTGACACCAAAACACAACTGCATCAATCGGCACCAGGCCCGCCCTTATAAGTGTCCTATTTTCTAAATAACCTCCAATAAAAGCCACTATAAAACCAATAATGGCAGTTACAGTCCATGTTGATATAACTATCTGTATATAGTTATATTCTTCCTGAAAAATAAACATACATAATATTATTGGTAAGACAAGAACTATAGCAATACATGCAATCCTTACAACCATTATTTCAGGTTTTTCGGGTTCTATTAATTTGTATTTGTTCTGAATATTTGCTATCATATCAATATATTTAATTATTTCAGCCGTTGTCATTTTTCCTTCCTTTCGTTAATAATTATATATGTCCCGACGGACGTAGGAGTCTTTTCCGAAGATAAGTTTTTCAAGCAGTCTGGCATTTAACATCTGCCTTTCATCAAAATCAAGGGATTCAGCAGAAGCACTGCCAACCTCTTCCAAAATAATTCCTTTTACATTCGAATGCTTCATTATTATTTTTTCAAGCATCCCAAAACCTTCAAATTTTCTTATGTCTTCCATGGTTAAATCCTCAATTGAAGAAAATGAGGATTCAAAAAAACCATTCTCTACAATCCAGCTTGCGGCAAATGATATTATTTCTTCCGCTGTCCTAAGATCATGATCAAGATTGGAATAATCATCAAGCTTTATATGATAATAGCCATTTTCATCTGTTGCCGGATTAAATTCCTTTGTTTCTTCCATTCCCTCAATTACAAGGGAATGCATAGAGCTTGAATTTGTTTCGAACGTCCCTTTTCTTATTTTTTTCATAATTTTCCTCCTGATTTTTTATAAACAATTATATCATTTTTTGTAGTTTCTGTAAAGAAAAAACTTGTCAAAACTACTGTTTTGAAATTTTTTATGGAAAAGGTTATAATGAAAATAAAAAAGGGTGATATATTATGGCAAGGACTGATGACTATGCGGCACTTTATGCGGCGTTCATAAATCTTCAGAGGGATATTGATGTAAGGCTCACGGTCAATGAGGAAATGAAGAAGACTATCAGGAATGAAACGGATGAAACAAAAAAGAACAGCCTTACTGAAAAACTTACCAGATCTGAAAAAAGGCTGGAAACGCAGCTTGAAAAATATAATGATACAAAAAAGAAGCTTGAACGTAAGGAAAATAGACTGAAACCTCTTGAAATACAGGAAGGGAGGAAACTGGGGCAAAAAATTGCGGATGCCGGAGAAAAAACTGAAAAGACATTCCTTGCGGCAGCGAAAAAGCCTGAAGTACAGCAGCAGAAGGCCCCCGTAGGTAAAGATTTACTGAAAGAAAAACTTGAACGTAAGCAGCAGGAGGATTTCGCTTCAAGGCTTGCCGACGCAAGGGAAAGGCTGCATATAGCGGAAGACCACCATAAAAATGCATTGAATGATAAGGCGAACATGGTAAATGTAAGAACAAAGGCATAAAAAAACCGGATTTAATATCCGGCTTTTTTTGTTATGTCATCCAGTTGTGCATTTTTTTTGATTATCCTGTTCGCTGCACTACGAACATATCATCCATTCGTACATTTTTTTATTTTATACTGTCCGCTGTACTACGGCCATATCATCTATAAGGATTTACTATGCTTATGTATATTATAACATATTTTTTGGGCAAAGTCAACAGAAAATTATTTATAATTTTTCTGCTGTACATTTTCCTTAATGAAAATTTCCTTCCTGCACTTTGAGGCAAGCCTTCCGTCAGCGACAAGCAAAAGTATAATCATGAATAGAAAACAAAGTTCATATATGTCCTTTTTTGAAAAACCGTTTCCTTTTATGATGAAAAGTTTCCACAGCATAAGGCCCGCCAACATTATTCCTAGTATAAGTGAAACAAGCGGATTATTGAAAACAACCGCTTCACAGTGCATTACTGTGTCCTTTCGTTAAGTTCCGCAAAAGCTGTAACTGTTGAAGCGATGTTCTGATAGTTTGCCGGAACAATTATTTTTGTAGCTTTTCCGTCGGCAGCCTTTTCAAATGCTTCCATTCCTTTTAATGACAGCACTTCAGGACTTGGTTTTGCTTCATTCAGAAGCCTCAATGCTTCCGCTTTTGCTTTCTGTACTGAAAGAATTGCTTCTGCTTCCCCTTCAGCTTCCTTTATGGCCTGTTCCTTTTTAGCTTCAGCCCTTAATATTGCTGCCTGTTTTTCTCCTTCTGCTACTAATATTGCAGATTCTCTTTTTGCCTGTGCTTCAAGGACCTGTGCCCTTTTTTCACGTTCTGCCTTCATTTCCTTTTCCATGGCTGATCTTATGTCTTCAGGTGGAATTATACTTTTTAACTCAACTCTATTGACCTTAATTCCCCAAGGGTCAGTGGCTTCATCAAGTTCGGTCCTCATCTTTGTATTTATGGTGTCCCTTGAAGTAAGCGTTTCGTCAACCGTCATATCACCTATTATGTTTCTTAATGTCGTTGCCGTAAGGTTTTCAATTGCAGATACCGGTCTTTCAATTCCATATGTATAAAGCTTAGGATCAGTTATCTGGAAATAGACTATGGTGTCTATCTGCATTGTGGCATTGTCCTTTGTTATTACAGGCTGTGGAGGGAAATCCACTACCTGCTCCTTCAATGAAACGACCCTTGCAACCTTGTCAAAGAACGGGTTTATGAAAGTGAGGCCCGCTTCAAGGCTCCTGCTGTATTTCCCAAGCGTCTCAATGACATATACCTTTGATTCAGGCACAATCCTTACCGCCTTGAATATTATTATAAGGGCCGCAGCAATTATTATCAGGCCCAGTGGTAAAAGTAGAAACATTTCTAATCATCCTCTTTCTTTTTAAGTATTATTTTGTTTCCTTCAAAACCGTCAATTATCACCTTTTCCCCTTTTACAAAAATATAAGGGCTTATGGCAGTCCATAGGATACCTTTAAACCTTACTTCGTATTTTCCATCCTCCGTAATATTTTCAATCACGGTTTCACTTCCTTCGCCTTCATAGGCCTTCTTCCTGACTTCAATCCACCTTTTAAGCGCAGGTCTTGTAAATATCACAAGGAGCAGCGCCGTGACCGCAAAAATGAAGAACTCCACAGTGGAATTCTTAATCATTTCCGAAATCAGGACAAGCACAAGGCCCGCACAGGCAAACCATATTGTAACAAGGCCCGGAATTATTATTTCAAGTATGGCCATTGTAACCGTAACAATAGCCCAGAACATTATTCCCATTTCCCCTCACCTTACTTCTTACGCCAAAGCATAAGTGATATTGCAGTTCCTGCCGCAAGGGTACAGAATGCTCCCTGTGAAACTGAAAGAAGTGCAGGACTTTTCAGGATTAACGAAGAAATTCCTGAAACCCCCATAAGTATTGAAATTGAACCTCCTGTATAAATTGCCCAATTTGGAACATTTCTTCCAGATAAATTTTTAGTCATAAGACATCATCACCTTTCCTTTTTTATTCTGATTATAACATATATGGAACATTTTTTTCTGCTTTATAATTTTATTTTTTGCATTGCTTTTCTTCCGTAAACACAGGGCAGCTGGCAACCTCTTTCTGACATTTCCCCTTCTTACATGGTTTCGGCTTTGTCCCACCATAAAGCTGGAACGCAATAAAAGATATTAAAAGAACTTTTTTCAATATTTTTCACCTTCTTCCGTAATTCCGGTCATTTCCTATTCCTTAAGCTTACTGACAATATCAGTTAAATCAATAATTGAAGTTATTACGGAATTTTCATAACCTTTCTCTGCCTGAACTTTTTCCATAATTTCATCAAAGAACTCATCTTCAGTCTGATTGTCTGCTATAAAAGTTATTCTAAGGTTAAGCATTGATATTCCATTTGTCGCCACTATCAGATATCTTCTTTCCATATAAATCACTGCCCTTTCTTTTTAATATATTAAATTATATCATATCCTGTTTAAAATATCAAGGAATTTTGACAGGCAGTCTGTTTTTTCAGCTGAAAAAGCCAATAAAAAAAGAATGGTTTCCCATTCCTTAATTATGATTCATTTAAATTACAAAATTGTGCTATTACAATGAAAAAACTATAAATAAAGTTAAATATTTGCCAGTATCATAAACCATAATTTCATGCCATATTTCCTGTTCTTATGCCTCATTACAAGGATAAGAAGGGAAAACGCAATTACATTCAGGAAACCGTTTACGGAAAACAGTTTCCCTTAACCTCTTGAAACCAAGACATTTCCGGCTTTTGCAGCAAGGCTACACACCGGCACCACCTTCTCCAATCACATAACATATAGCCGACCGTTTGAGTCTGCATTCCACGGTACATTTTACAGCTATAAGACATCCCATCACATCATATCCTTTTTGAACTTTCCAATATCCTCAATATAATATCTCACTTTCGTGCGGATGATAAATCCGGCAACCGCTCACCTTATCCATACGGACTTAGGCTTCTTTGTGCGAAAGTTTTAAAAACTCCGTCAGGTCCTACCGGCGACTTTCAGGTTGAACGGTTCCTTCCTGAACTTCATATCTTCCATTATCTCCGTTATATAATGGTTCTTCTGAAAGTTTTGGAAACAGGAAGAAGTTCCGTCCTTCTCACTTACAAGATAATTATAGCATAAGTTTTATAAAATGTCAAGCGATATTTTTTTCAGTTGAAAATTTGAATTTGACTTTAAAGAAACTATCGCTTTATCCTCCCAACATATGCCATAATTCCTGAAATCCTGTAGCACAGTCAGAAAACGCAATATAAAGCGACCAAATGGCAAGGCTGGAAAATACAACCACAAAAATTCTTTCTAAAATATTGCAGATAATTTCTTTGGTATTGGTTCTTTTCATATTTTCAATAATTTCTTTAATATTGTTCCTTTTCATTTTCATTTTTCCTTTCCTTAAACGGAATTTCAAAAATTTTAACCGGACTGTTTTTTCTTTTTTTGTAATTCCAACAATTTCATTCTTTCTTCCTTTCCAATAAACAGCCATTCAAGTTCTTCCTCTTTTTCATCTTCAATAAATTTCTTTGATTGAAAATTTATCAGCCACTTCCATTTCCTGAAAATCTTTAATATAACAAGACCCACAATATATGATGCCACAAGAAAACAGCTGATAAAAAGCATCTGCATAAAAAGGGATATAATTTCAGCAGAATAATTGTCAATTAAAAAAACTGTTAACATAACTATCACAAGGAAAATGGCTCCTACACCTGTTGGCACCAAAATTTTCATCTGTTTTTCCTCACTCATTTTTTCTCCTTCCATTCAAAATATTTAAATATATCTTCATCTTCAAGAACATTTCCGGTAGATTCTGTCCTGTAATTATCTTCTTGAAATAAGACCTATCAGTGAAAGTGCACCGGCAACTATTCCCATAAATATAAATGCCTGAATGATAAATCCTGTTCCGGCAGGTGCTTTCATAAGGCCCGTTACCAGTTCATTCATCAATGTGTTTCTCAAATTAAGACCCGATCCCTTTATAAATTTTTCAACAGCAGTTAATAACAGGAACATCTGGACCGCTCCGATAGCCAGAAGAACCGCCGTGTACCTTATCTTTTCCTTGTCCTCCCTGTATGAAAAATATATCTCCAATATGCCTGCAATAAGGCCTATAATTGTTATCATTAACATTGTGAGGGATATGTAGTTTAGTGGAACCAGAAAAATCATTAAAATAGTTCCTATCCCGTTTATAATACTTGTACTTATCATCATTTTTTCTCCTTTCAATTTTGGTTTGATTGTTTATAAATTTTAATATCACAAATCAAAAAAATATAATTATATTTTCCTATTTTGTAAAGAAAAAACCAAATTTTATTCGGAATTTATTTTATCCGTTTTTTAGGAAACTCCTCTTTTCACTCTAAAAACTGACACAAGAATATAAAATAGAATTACCGGCGAATAAATCAGTGCCGGAACTATAAGGAAAGACAGCAAATTTCTGTAAAAACAGAAGTACCCGCAGTAAAGGATCTTTGGGGAAAGCCGCAGGCCGAAAGCAGCAAAGTCTGCAAAAACTGAATATAATGCCACAGGGACACTGATTAAAATTTTGTCGGTGACCTTAAATTTTTCTTCCCTCATTACTCCATATATCTTTAAAATCAATAAACAGCAGACTAAAAACATTAAAAAAATCATTAGAAAATTAACAATATGTATAGACATTCTTTCCATTTCAATCAATTCCTTCCTTTTTTTAACTTTTTTCATAACCTTTAATCATTTACAGGTTTCACCTTCCTGAAACAGTTCGGAAGCTTGCACTGAAACTTCATTGCTTTGTACCACTAAAAAGATTTCCCAATCATATAAAACACAAAAAGTACAAGTACAGCCGCAAAGGCCCCCGCAATTATTCTCACAGCTTTTTTCTCCGGATTTGCAAGCATATAGAAGAAACCTGCAAACGGAACCAAAACTGCTAAAAAAATTCCCATCCCTTTCAATATCGTCCTTAATATTTCAAACATCGTTATTTCCTTCCGTCGTCTTCATATGCAAATTTTATAATTCCAATCAGAGTCAGAATGAGGGCAAAAATAAAAATGATGCAAAGAAATATAGAACTGACTTCAAAAATTCCTTTTTCAAGAAGCGGAATTGCTGCCACTAATTTCAGCCATATTATTACGCTTCCAAATATAAGATAGACAATAAATATGGAAGATAACAGCATTTCAATAAAAGAATAGTCAATTCCGTTTTTTTTTCTTAACCCTATTCCAAAAAACATAAGTTCCATGGCAATGACATAAGGTATGGCGGAAAAGAACACACCTGCAAAAACATTGTTTTTTTCAAATGCTATCTTTAAAATAACAAAGTTTGAAAGAATTAAAATAATTGTTACTCCAGTTACAAGCTCCATATTATTTTTACAGAAATTAATGTATTTTTTCATTTTTACCTCCTTCAATTATATTTCTTTAAATCTGAAATTTTTTTTACAATCTGTCCGGAAAATTCGGTTGCAAAGTCCACTGTGTGGCAATAAGGTTTTAAATCTGATGATATTTCCAGTATTGCAGGCAATAAATCTTTGCTGTCAACGGGAACCTGTATTTTTATAATTGTTGATATAGATACGTTATAATTCCTTGATATTACGTTGATATTGGTATTATAGCTGTCTTCTGACAAATTTTCCATAGTTATTACATTTTCAGAGTCATAGGAAGGCGATATTTCACAATTTTTAATTATTCCTGAATTGTCGTACTTCTCTGACATATCTACATTTTTTACAACATCTGTCATATTTTTAATGTCGGACATTTTTATATCTCCGTATATTGAATATTTTGAAAAACAGGTATCCAAGATTTTTACATAGTAATGTCCATCTTCATTTTCATACGTTATGTTATAACAACCATCCGATGTTTTTTCTATCATGATATAGGGTTTTTCCCTGATTTTATCGTATTCATTTTCAACCTGTATGTCAGCTGTTCCATCATACATTTCAAATGTTCTGTAATATTCATTAAAAAACTCATATATTGGTTTTTCCGCTGACATTCCGTCTGAAATTTCAAGACTTATTTTTGAAATTTTATCTGATAATATATTCATCAGGTTTATTAAGTTTTTATCGAACAGTTCCTTTTCTTCAATCTGCCCTTCATTGGAAATAAAATTTTCTTCTATCCTTTTTACAATATCTTTATTGAGGATATGGCAGCCCCTTGTAAATATTCTTGCATTAAAATTATCTGATGTTAAAAAGACCATGCCCAGTCCGTTATATTCAAAATTCATTTGTTTCTCCTTTAAAATTTAATTCAGTTCACTATATAATTGTTTTTCAAATTTAAATTCTATGTTACATAACTAAAGAAAACATAAGGTACAATGTCAGCATAATCATTCCAATAACAACCAAAAAACTTAACGTTTCACCTTCTTCACCGGTTACACAGGCTGTTCCAATCAATATTATCAGAATAATCCCAAGAATATAAATCCCTTTCATTATTCCTCTCCTTTCCATATTTTGATCACACTGTTATAATCTTTCAATTCCATTTTTCTGCCATCCTAAAAAATTCATTACATCTTCACTGTCAAGGAACAAACCTTCAAGTCCTTCCTTTTCAAGAAATTCTTTCAGATAAATTTTTTTCATATCTTTTTTTGAAAAATATTTCTTATTCATTTCAAAATAATGCTGTACAATTCCCACTTTACCTAAAAAAAGAATATTATAGTTCCAGTTCCAAAATGTATAATAAAACAATATCATCAGATCACAAAGGACTACTGCTAAAAATAACCATAAAATTCCATTTCCAGTTCTTTCTGCCAGAATTGCCACCGTAATATTGGCAACAGCAATGAAAAACAGCGGCAGTCCTCTTAAAGGTTCAAATAATATGAAATGATTATACATCTTTATTAACTTTTCCATTTCTTTTATTTCTTCTTCCATATATTATTTCTCCCTTCCTTTTAACTAAAATAATATCCTTTTTCTTCTTTCCATTCAATAAACCTCATCATTTTTTCCGCACCAAGGCCCCGGTTCACCATTTTTTTGTTCCCACAAAAAACCTAATGAAGCAAATGGCACAATAATTTAAGGAATGTTTTTTTTCTTTTTTTTATCCTTTTCCATAATATCCTTTACCGGAATTAAACCGTACATGCCAAAAATACTTTTTAAAAACGCCGTTATCATAAATTTAAACCATATGACAATTAGAACCATCAGAAAAACAGTTATGAACAGTAGGACAATAGAATATCCGGTTTCCCCAAAACGCAGGGGTAACAGGGCAAGAAAAAGAATTAAAATAATAAAGTTAAATACTGACTTCATTGCCTGACTCCACCTTCTTTTTGTTTTCTTCATGTTTCCTGTATCTTTCAAGGCACCGTTCTATCTTCCTTTTCAGTTCGGAAGCAGAAAAATCATTTTCATTCTTCCTTCCAAGACACTGGTTACACTCAAAAAGCTTTCCTTTCCTTACTATTTCAACAGTATATCTTCTGCCTTTATATATCCCCGAAAAAATGCCACATATCCCGCTTTCAATTTCCTCAACGTAGGAATGCACACAGCTTTCCTGTATCACACCTTCATCATAAAGTTCCTTTTCATCTGTTATAAGCTTTAAAAATGAAAGTTCCCTGTCCTTCGAAAATACTTCAGAAATTTTATAAAATTTTTCGTTGATGTCAAGTTCCCTTGGAACAATTTCCTGTGCAATCATTTTCCTGTATTTCTTTGAAATCCTGTCATGAAGCCTTTCAAGGCCCGCAACATCCTCAACCTTTAAAAATTTCTGCAAAATTCCATTTGTTTCCGTCTTTTCTGACATTTTTAAAATATCACTTAAAATGATTTCATTTCTCCAGATACTTTTTGAAGGCTCTAGCCCAATCTTTTTCCCCACACCTAAAAATTCCAGCAGAAAACTGAACTTGAAATCAGGGAAACACAACGGAAATTTAACTTTCTTTAGAGTTTCAGTAACTTTTGTGCTATCTTTTTTCATAAGGTCAAGAATGAATTCTTCATCTTCCTGCAGGTTTAATGACACAGCCGTCTCAAGAAACTGAAGGGGCAGCCTTCTATATTTCACATTAAGTTTCCTTCCCGCCCTGCTTTCAATAAGCTTCTGATATGATACTGAACCTATAACATCTTCAACTTTGTAGCTTATGCCATATTCATAGTTGAGAGGTAGCTTTTCAAAAACCTCACAACATTCCCTCAGAGCATAATTTCCGGGCTCTTTTTCCAGTGCAAGTTTCAGCATTGCCCTATTTATCAGGTTAAAGGCATACCCCATGTCACTGAATACAAATTTTTCATTAAACTCCATGGTATCAGGAGGGCTGTATTGGTAATAATTCCTTGCTTTTATCTTTTTTCCGCTTATATAAACAAAGTAAGCAAAATCCTCTATATAAACACGTTCAGGTTCTCTCCTGTAAGCAAGGCCTTCACGCTCACATTCGGCACATAATGCTTCATAAAAGTCTTTAATACAACATTCCATATTTTCTTGCACCTTTCCTAAATTTTAATAATATTATATCATACAAAATGAATTCTGTAAACAAAAAAACAAAAATATCTTCTTTAAAAAAACCTTGATTTGTAACATTTTTTCTGATAATATAAAAATAAAAAAAGTGGAAGGAGAAAATTTATGTATAACTGGTTTCAGCTGTTTTCATATGCTAAAAACAGCAGATTGGGCCTTGCCGATTTATTTATTCTCATAGCGGCACTTTCTGCCCTGTTTATGGTTGTGCTGGGAATTATAACAATTATTAATAAAAAAAGGAAAGGCGAAAGGGAAGATATTGGTGCCTTCTATTTACTGACCGCCGTAATGATTGCAGGAATTTGTGCAATGCCCTTCGCCTATGTGCAGGAAAAGGGAAGGTTTGAAAAGAAGGTGAAGGAAGGAAAACTTAATGTCACTGCCGATGAACTCATATCAGCTGAAAGGAAACTGAAGAAGTTCTGCGAAGACTACTATTCAGTTGACAAGAATTTCTGCTCAAGCGGCTGCAACGGGAATATGAACGAATACACCTTCAATATGGTCTTCGATGCATTGAAAAATCCACAGAAGGATAGAACACAGGATGTTGAAAATGCCGTGAAGTTCATTAATGGGAAGTAGGAAGGGAGAAAAGCAGCAGATGAGAGAAATAATTCCGGACAGGATATATAGGCATTTTAAAGGAAAAGATTATAAAGTTATTGCAATTGCAGAACATACAGAAACAAGTGAAATGTTTGTTGTCTATCAGGCTCTTTATGGAAGTGGTAAAATATATGCAAGGCCTTATGAAATGTTTGTGTCGGAGGTTGACAGGAAGAAATATCCGGAAACTGTTCAGAAATATAGATTTGAATTGAAAAATAATATAAATAATAAGAATTAATTATAATTTCTGTTTTAATAATATAAAAAAGCCACAAATAATTTTTATGGCTTTTTCTTTTTTTGTTATATGTTTTTTATCTTAAATGGTGTGTTTCTTTTGTTTCCTTAGATTTTTTTCTTGTGTCCGTTCTATTATTTTAAGAAGAGAATTTTTCATTAATGCGGTTGCCTTTCCTGAAAGTTGAGTCGTTGGCATACGATACCTTAAATCAGATATAAAATTATCAACACTTTCTTTTGAATTAAAAGATTTGTTTTTAACAACTTCCTTCATTGTATCATTATTAAACCGCACACTGCCCTCACTGTCCATTTCAATGGTAAAATCAGGAACATTATTATAATTTTTATAAATTATCTCTGTTA
>ERZ772910.29-NODE-29-length-87151-cov-5.029221_pt1 | contig 87151 bp, 72 predicted proteins | sample MGYA00511357_ERZ772910 | MGnify/ENA primary metagenome ERZ772910 (study PRJEB29015, sample SAMEA2738096) | human oral metagenome | biome: human oral; feature: human-associated habitat; material: saliva | place: China | collected 2193 ... | reverse complement strand
GCATCAGGGTTTCCCCCATTGTGCAATATTCCCCACTGCTGCCTCCCGTAGGAGTTTGGGCCGTGTCTCAGTCCCAATGTGGCCGGTCATCCTCTCAGATCGGCTATCGATCGTCGCTTTGGTGGGCCGTTACCCCGCCAACTGGCTAATCGAACGCGGGTCCATCTCATACCACCGGAGTTTTTACCCCCGCACCATGCGGTGCTGTGGTCTTATGCGGTATTAACAGTCGTTTCCAACTGTTATCCCCCTGTATGAGGCAGGTTACCCACGCGTTACTCACCCGTCCGCCACTCGAAATGAAGCCTTCCGCCCGAAGGTTTCCGTCTACATTTCTCGTTCGACTTGCATGTGTTAAGCACGCCGCCAGCGTTCATCCTGAGCCAGGATCGAACTCTCAATTTAAAGTTTGTTCGTTCCGGTCAAAATAACGTTGGTCTTTCTCAGTTATTTTACCCGTTATTACTTGGTTTGGTTCTTTTTTGAAATTCTTTTGGAAGCTCACGAACACATTCGAAAAATGTCCGCAAGCCCTCTGTTTTCACAGAGATTTCAGGGTTGTTTGTACTGTCTGATCTTTGATTTTCAAGGTTCTTTGCCGAACGAGTCGGCAGCGCAGAAGGAGGGATTTGAACCCTCGCGCCGCTATTAACGACCTACTCCCTTTCCAGGGGAGCCCCTTCAACCACTTGGGTACTTCTGCTAAAAGTACTGTGCCTGAATCGAATAACTTTTTTCAGTTTGCTCAGTGACACTCGGTGCCGCTGATTACAGCTTAATCAGTATAAATACCTGTCCGCAAAAAGTCAACGACTTTTTAAAAGTTTTTTTGATTTTGTTTTTCCCCCCCGTTCACTCCGGTGGCGTCACGCGTCGGGACGCTCTAAAGGGTGGCTTTGAATTAGTATAACATAAAGCAGCTCCTCTTTCCAAGCACAAATTTTCGAAGCTTCACCCGCCTTACCGCTGTATCCGAGCGAAGCCCTGCGATAAGCGATAAGGCTTCGCCCTTCCCTCACGCAAACGGAAGTATATTCCGCCTCGGTTTACAGATAGTGCGGCAGGAGTAAGCCGAAATTTATGAGAATAAATCCCAAGGTAATGCAAAAACCATAGGCAAATCCGAATGCGATAGATCTGTTCGGATAGACGCGGAAGGAGAAGCGCGCATAGTCGACCGGTTTTCTGCTCACGACCTTCCCGACATTTGAGAGCAATCTGTCGCCGAGGCTCGCATCCCCCGTCCGCGTTAAGGTATAGTTGCCGGCATCCGCATAAAAGGTATAGAGCTCCATGCGTGCCGTCCCGATGCCGCTTACGGTGGTGCGCATCAACGGTCTGCTGAGCGGAATCATCTCCCCCGTCTCTTTGATTGAGAGTTGCAAGCCGAATTCCCCATACGGGGATTTGCTGTACTGCTTTCCGTTTAACCAAATGCCGTAGTTTCCCGGCTCCGTGACAGTAAAGCTGCCGCTCTCTTCGATGTAGGGCTGCTCGTATAGAAGCTTCACCTTCACGTTAGCGATTATCCCGCGTATACCGAAAATAATGAGCGCCGCTCCGAGCGGCACCAAAAGATAACACAGTTGTTTCATACGCTGTCTCCCATGACTTCACATTACGGTCTCTTTTTCAATCCGATTTTTTTTATTGTACCACATTAACTTTCCGCGCAGTAGAAGCATTCCTCCGACTTCGCCTTGCGCTTCGCATTACCGAAACGAAATCCTTTTACCCTCACACAAGGCTTACACACAGAGATATTGCAGAGACAGCCGGAAATCTTACTTTGCACACCGTCATCGAGCCGCTTGAAACTCAGATACACTTTTTCTCTCCGCGTACAAGGCTTACTCATATTCAAGTTGCTCTATCAAAGACTTTCATTAGCTCTTTGATAAAAATAAGCGTCCGCCCTTGCGCCGTGTTTCGGCGAAAGGGCGGACACTCTCTTTTCTTCTGTATTTCCGTGTTTCTGCTTTCAGAGCTTAACCCGCTTTAATCCGTTGTCGTACTCACTGCTTCCGTCTCATCCGTTAGACCCGCGCCCGGTTCCTTCCGAAGGTCGATGCCGCGAATAATCTTCCGGAGCGGCAGGACAGATACCGGATTTACCGAGAGTTCGTCAACGCCCATGCGGAGAAAGGTCTCCGTGAGGGCGAGATCGCCCCCGAGTTCACCGCAGATGCCGACCCAGATGCCATGGCGGTGACCCGCATCTATGGTCATCTTAATCTGCCGAAGGACGGCCGGGTGATGTTTTGCGAGGAAGGGATCCAGCCCTGCGTTCTGCCGGTCAATGGCCAGCGTGTACTGCGTGAGGTCGTTGGTTCCGATTGAGAAGAAATCGCATTCCGCAGCGAGCTCGTCGGCAATCAACACAGCCGCCGGTGTCTCAACCATGATGCCGACCGCGTAATTTCCGAGCTTCACGCCCTGCTTCTTAAGCTCTTCCGCGCACTCCGCAAGCAACTCCTTGCTTTCTCTGAGCTCCCGCATGGAGATGATCATCGGGAACATGATGCCGAGATTCCCGTAGGCCGATGCCCGGAGCAGCGCCCTCAGCTGGGTCTTAAAGAAGTCCTTCCGGGTCAGGCAAATACGGATTGCACGCACGCCCATGGCCGGGTTCTCCTCCTTCGCCATGTTCATGTACTCGACCTGCTTGTCCGCACCGATGTCGCAGGTGCGAATGATGACCTGCTTCGGCGCAAGCGTCTCGACCGCGAGGCGATAGGCGTTAAATTGCTCCTCCTCGCTCGGATAGTCTCTCGAATTGAGATAGACAAACTCGGAGCGGAATAGTCCCACGCCGCCCGCATCGTTCTGTTGCACGAGGCCGATGTCGGAGGGGCCGCCGATGTTCGCATAGACCTGAATGGTCTTGCCGTCAATGGTCGTATTGCTCTTCCCTTTTAACTCCTGTAGGAGCGCCTTTTGCTTGGCGTCTTTTTCCTTGCGCTTCCGAAGCGACTTCGCAAGATCGCCGGTCGGCTCGATATAGGCACAGGAATTGTAGCCGTCAATGATGGCTTCCCGTCCGTCCCAGTCTTCGTCCACGTCCTTGCACTGGACCAGGGCAGGAATGCCCATGGAACGCGCAAGTATCGCTGTGTGACTGTTGAGCGAGCCCTCTTTGGTGATGATGCCGAGGAGGAGCGACTTATCGAGGCGCACAGTCTCGGAGGGCGTTAAATCCTGCGCTGCGAGTATGCAGGGTTCTGTCCCCTGCAGCGCATCCGCATTGATGCCGAAGAGATAGTTCAGCACCGCCTGCTCAATGTCATAGATATCCGCCGCCCTCTCCCGCATGTACGGGTCGTCCATCTCCGCGAAGACTTTCGCCTGATTGTCAAAGGCTACCTTGACCGCATACTCCGCTGTGTGCTTTTGCGTCTTGATGATTTCATTGGTCGCGTCCAGAAGGTCATCGTCCTCGAGCATCATCGCGTGGACCGAGAACACCTCCGCGCTGTCCTCGCCGGCATTGACCAAGGCCTTCTCATAGAGCGCATTCTGCTGCTCGACGGCCCGCTCTCTGGCGTCATCGAAACGCTTCAGCTCATTCTCGACATCCTCAATCAGTCTGTCGCTGATTTCCAACTTCGGCGCCTTATAAATTTTAATTTTTCCGATGGCAATCCCGTTTAAAACGCTCTTGCCGGTAGCTACCTGCATGCCTTGCCTCCTCGACTCAGAACGTCTCCTTCAGGAACTTCTCAAGCTCTGCCGCGCAGGCTTCCTCGTCTTCTCCCTCAACCCGGACGGTCACAAGATCGCCCTGCTTGACGCCGAGCCCCATGAGTGCGAGCAGTTTCTTCATGTCGACATTCTTGTCGCCCTTGAAGATGGTGACGGAGCTCTTGAAAGCCTTGAGCTGCTTGACCAGCAGGCCTGCCGGACGAGCGTGGATGCCATTCGGATCGGTAACGGTGTAGGTAAATTCTTTCATGATGTTTTCTCCTTCTGTCGCTTACTCTTGTTATTCTGTCAACTGATTTCTACGCTCGTGTAATCGTCCGAGTTGGTGAGCAGCACCACGACCAGGTCCGGATGCCCCGCTGCCTTAATCTTCTCTCTGGAGAAGCGGAGTATCGGCTGACCCAGCTTCACGCTGTCGCCCTCGGAGATCAACGGCTCAAAACCGTCTCCATTCATTGCCACTGTGTCGATGCCGACGTGGATCAAAAGCTCCATATCGCCCGCACCGCTGATACCGATTGCATGCTTCGATTCCGCAACCGAAGAAATCGTGCCGTCAAAGGGCGCATATACCACGCCTTCCTCCGGCTCTATGCCGAGACCCGCGCCGAGTATGCCCTGGGCAAAGGTTTCGTCCGGAATATCCTCCTGCTTGACCGCCTGACCCTTGACCGGTGCCGCAACGCTTCCCGCCTCGCAGCGAATCACGACTTCACCGACAAAGTTCTCTTCTTTCGCCGGCACTTCCTTCTTCTCTTCCGCAGCAGCCGGAGCCTCCGCATTCTCTTCTTTAAACAAAACCCAAGAAGCAGCGAACGCAATACCGCCGGAAATTGCGAGCAGAACCGTGTAGAGCAGCGGATTGTTGACGGTGAGGTAACCCGGGAGACCGGTCACGCCGTAAGCCGTCGCGCCGAGTCCCATCAGCGCGCCGAAAAGCGCACCGATTGCGCCGCCGACCATGCCGGCGAGGAAGGGCTTATAAAAACGCATATTGACACCGAAGATTGCGGGCTCGGTGATGCCGAGAGAAGCGGAGAGCGCCGAGGGTACCGCGATGCTCTTGGTCTTCTGACTTCTCGCCTTGATGCCGACCGCGAGGCAGGCACCGAACTGTGCGAAGTTTGCCGCACTTGCAATCGGCATCCAGGTGTTTAAGCCCACGGAACCGAGCATGCCCGCCTCAATGACATTGTACATGTGGTGCAGACCCATGACGACGGTTGCCGGGTAGATGGCCCCCATAATCATAGCGCCGAGCGGATTGTGCACCAAGAGTTCCGCGCCGTTTAATACCATGGTCTCAAGGCCGGAGAAAATCGGTCCGATGATCATGAAGGTGAGCAGCGCCGTACTCATCACCGTGCAGAGCGGGGTGATGAAGAGATCCAGCATCTCCGGTACATGATCGTGGAACCACTTCTCGATCTTACTCATACAGAAGACCGACAAGATGACCGGAATCACGTGACCCTGATAGCCGAGCTGGTTAATCTGTCCGAGGGCATAGTTCGGGAAAATCTGTATCTTTCCGAAGAGGTACCAGACCTCGTAACCGTTCGCCGCATTCCAGCCGTTCGTCAGCGAAGAGTGAATCATCAAGAGACCCACGACTGCGCCGAGGAAGATGTTGCCGCCGAACACACGCGCCGCCGAGATTGCAACTATAACCGGTAGGTAGGCAAAGGCCGTATTCGCGACCATGTCGAGGAAGGCAAACCAATCCGAACCCGCAAAGCCGAGTCCCGGAATCTTCGCGAGGGCCTCCACCAGTCCCATCATAAGACCCGAGGCAACAATGGCCGGCAGAATCGGGACGAAGACATCGCCGATCGGCTTTAACAGCCTTTTCCAAAGCGGCTGCTGTGCGGCCGCCGCGGCCTTGACATCGTCCTTGGTCGCCGCTGTCATGCCGGTGATATTCAGAAACTCCTCATACACCTTGTTGACCGTTCCGGTGCCGATGATCAGCTGCAGCTGTCCGTTCGACTCGAACATACCTTTGACGCCTTCCACATTGTCGAGGTAGTTCTTGTCGACCTTGCTGTTGTCTTTGATCACCAGCCTGAGTCTTGTCGCGCAGTGCGCGGCCTGTGCGACATTCTCACGCCCACCGATGTGGTCGACGATTTCCTGCGCGCACTTCCTGTAATCCAGTGCCATAAATCCAACCCCTTTCCGAAGCAACCCGTCTTTCACGGGACCTTTGTATCCGCCTCCGCCGTCCGGCAGTAAACTTTGTGATTACAGGAGTCCGAGTTTTTCGAACGCGATATAAATCCCGTCTTCCGTGACCGCCGGGCAGACCCAGTCGGCGCGCTCTTTGAGCGCCGGAGAACCGTTCTCCATGCAGACCGCATACCCGACAGTCTCCATCATCTCGAGGTCGTTCATGCTGTCACCGAAGCCTATGGTATCTGCGATATCCGCGCCGAAATAGTCGACGATACGGCGAACACCCTTGCCCTTGTCAAAATCGTGGCTCACGATTTCGCCGTTCACGCAGCCGTGGGCCGGTACGTCCTGAATGACAAAATGAAAGTCTTTTTCGAGCAGTTGCTTGCATTCCGCAAGCTGCGCCGCCTCCCGCGCCATAATAACAATTTTGTGAATTTCCTCGCCCGCATACTCGGACATGGGGCGTATGCCGAGACTTGCGGACAGGGCTTTTCGCCAGCGCTCGATCTCTGAATTTCCGCCCTCCGTGCCGTCCAGAAAATCCTTCAAATCGGCATCGCCGAAGGAGCCCTCCGTGCCCTCGATTGTACAAAAAACACCGTTTCGGTGCAGGGTGTCCAAGGCGAGTTTTAAGGTCTCCGCCGGAATCGGATGGTCGTAGAGGACCTTGTCTCCGACTTTGACATAGCCGCCCGAACTTGCCACCATGCCGTCAAAGGGATAGCGGAGCAGGGGGCTTAGCATATCCGGGTTCCGCCCGGTGCAGAGAAAGAGCTTATGTCCCTTCTCCCGCGCCTGTTCCATGGCGCGCACCGCGGAGTCCGGGGGCGTGTTGGTACCCGCCTCTGTCAGGGTTCCGTCAATGTCCAGAAAAATAAGCTTGCTCATTTCTTTGTTCCCTTTTTCTTTCCCTTGGTGCCGCTTGCCGCCCGTTTCGACTGCGCGGCTTTGCCGGCCTTCTTTGCTGCATCCTCCGCCTTCATCACGGCTTCGACCGTCTTACGCGCCGCTTCTTCGGCCGCTTTTCTTTCTTCGGCCGCCTTCTGTTCCGTGGCTGCTTGCTGTTCTAAGGCCGCCTCGCTTACTTTCTCGTCGGACTTTTTCGGTTTTTCCGCCGTCTCGACCGTCTTTGCTTCCGCGACTTTCTCTGTTTTCTTCTTCGATACCACTTCCTTTGATGCTTGTTTGACTTCGGCTTCTTTCTTGGCTGTCTTCCGCTCTTTCTCAGCTTCCTTTGCCGCAGCCTCCGCCTCCTTTTCTCGCTTCTCTTCTTCCCGACTCCACAGGAGCCAAGCAAAATCGAAGGCCGGAATGCCGACTGCCTGTGCGCGCCGCGGCTCGCCCGTCATGAGATCCGTATAGTTTTCCGGCTCATTGACCCAGGCGGTCTCATCCTGAGGACTGAAGTTGAACAGTGCCACCAGCTTCTCTCCGTCGTAGTAGCGACCTATGCCGAGCACATGATCGTTGTAAGTCTCGATAATCCAAGTATCCGCAGCCGTCAGAAAGACCGGATGTTCACACCGCGTGATCTCCAGTTTTCGGAGCGCGTTGAAAATTCTGCCTTCGCGACTCTCTGCATCCTTCCGAAGCGCTGCCTCATCCCAGGAGAAGGCGCCTCTGTGCAGGTAGCGCGAATCGTCCCACTTATAGGGATCGTTGTGGTAGCCGTAATCATTCAACTGGCCGATCTCATCCCCGGAATAAATGACCGGGACGCCGGACTGGGTAAAGAGAAAGGCGTGCAACATGATGTGCAGGCGAATCGCACGGTCCAGTTTCCAGGCATTGCCCTCGTATTCCGCCGCCTCGATGCCGCAGAGGGAGGCCGTGGTTCCGCAGAGTCTTGCGTCTCCGAGCCGCGGATCGTCGTTGTAAAGTTCTCCTCTCGCATCCGAACCGTAGAAGTAACCGCGGAGGTAGTCGTTTAAGAAGCGCTTGTGTCCCACCTCGTCAATGCCGAACTGCTTTAAGAAGCCGTAATCCAAGCCCCAGCCGATGTCATCGTGGCAGCGCAGATAATTGAGAAAGGTATACTGTTTCGGCAATGCAAAAACCTGTCCGAGCTGATGCTTTAAAAGGCGCACGTCCTTGGTCGCCACTGTGTGCCAGGTCGTTGCCATGGTTGTGACATTGTAGAGTATGTGGCACTCCGGCTTTTCGAGCGTCCCGAAATAAGGCACAACCTTCGAAGGCTCCATCACGACTTCGCCAAGAATCTGTGTCGCCGGGCACACGATTTCCGCCGCCATACGCATAATGCGGACTATGGTGTGCACCTGCGGGAGATTGCGACAATCCGTGCCGAGAGTCTTCCAGATGTACGGAACCGCATCGAGACGGATGATATCCGCACCCTGATTGCAGAGGAAAAAGAGGTTTTCCGTCATGTCGTTAAAAACGGTCGGATTCGCGTAGTTCAAATCCCACTGGTAGGGATAAAAGCTCGTCATGACCACCTTCTGCACCGCATCACACCAGCTGAAGTTGCCGGGTGCTGTCGTCGGGAACACCTGCGGGACCGTGCGGTCAAAGTCGTTAGGGATATTCCAGTTATCAAAGAAGAAATAGCGGTCCTGGAACTCCTTCTCACCCGCGCGGGCACGTCTCGCCCACTCGTGGTCCTCCGAAGTGTGGTTCATCGCAAAATCAAGGCATACGCCCATGCCGCTTTTATGGCAATCCGAGGCAAGTGCCGCGAAATCTTCCATGGTGCCGAGCTCCGGCTCGACCTGACGGAAGTCCGCCACCGCATAGCCGCCGTCCGAGCGCCCCTTGGGACTTGCGAGCAGGGGCATGAGGTGAATGTAAGTCACACCTGCCTCTTTGAGATAGGGAAGTTTTTCCCGCACGCCGCGAAGATTTCCGGCGAAGCAATTCGTGTACAGCATCATGCCGAGCACTTCGTTGCTGCGATACCAGCCCGCACCCTGCTCTCTCTCTCGGTCCAGGGCCTTGAGTTCCTCCGGACGCGCTTCGTACATGCGCTCAATCATGGAAAGAAAATACCGAAAGGCATTTTCGTCATTATGGTACAGTTCCGCATAGAGCCACTTTAACTCGTCCAGACGTTTCTCCAAGCGCTCCGCAAACTCTCTTGTAAGTCCTGCACGTTCTTCCATGGAAATCCCCCCTATTTTTTGTCTATATTATAACGAAGCTGCCTCTTATCCGCAATCAAAATACCGGCAAAATTATCGGAGGGATTGACAGGAATTGTCGCCTTCATGTATACTTCATTCACTACACTTGGAGAGGTGTCGGAGCGGTCATAACGAGGCGGTCTTGAAAACCGTTAGTCCTTCGGGGCACATGGGTTCGAATCCCATCCTCTCCGCGAAAACGAAAGCACGCAAATTGGCCAAAGGTGGCTTAGATGCGTGCTTTTTCTGTTCCCCGTTGTGTCGAAATATCTGCCGCAGCAGATGAAAAACCTCCGTAATTGGGTACACATGCAACACGAATGCAACACGCCCCCACTGCGATAAGCAACACAGCATTCAACCGGGGCGTCACGCCGGAGGCAGGGACTCCGGGGCTCTGCTTCGGCACCCTTCATTTCGCTTTTCTCACGCTTTATTTCGACAGTATCAGCTGATATTATCAGCGCTTTTGTTCACTTCTCTTTTCTGCGATTAATGGCCATAACTATATTTTTACTTACGGTTCTGCTGTGTGTCTCCACACCCGCACAGCTTATTTTGCACTTCCGAGAAGCTTGCCGTTTTTACGCTCCCGCTAAGCCTCAGCCCTTTCGCATGCTCCGTATTCCCTATACCGAGCACCGCTATTCCCGAACAAAAACACAGTTTTACATGTCACGCTGTAGCGGCTCAGTGCCGCAACTCTCGACTTTTGAGCCAAAGCTCCGCCCTTGCCATATCCTCGGGCGTTGTGAGCTTCTGATTTTGTTCTTCGCCCCCCACCAGTTTCACGGGACAGGCGCCGAAGCGTTCCATGACCTGTGCGTCGTCGGTCGCGAGCAAGGCGCGCGTATCCTGCGCCTCACGCGCTCTTTCATAGGCCGCATAGGCCGCACAGATTTCCGCATACAAAAAGACCTGCGGGGTCTGCGCCGCAAAGAGCAGGGCGCGCGGCGGGGTGTCCGCGACAAAGCCCTCCGCGTTTCCGAGCTTAATCGTGTCCTTTACCGGCAACACCGGAACGGCCGCGCCGTAGCGCTCTCCCGCATCCCGCATCCGCGTAAGAAGTTCCTGCGACACAAAGGGGCGCGCGGCATCGTGGATAAAAACCAGCTCCGTGCCGCGCTCCCGAAGCGCAGCGAGTCCCGCGAAGACCGAGTCACAGCGCTCCGCCCCGCCCTCGACCGCAGCGATTATTTTATAAAAACCATGCTCCTCCCGATATTCCCGAAGGAGCGTTTCCGCCTCGCCCCGCGGTGTGACAAGAACGATTTCATCAATTTCACTCTCCGAAAGCGCCTTCAGCGCGTGCCAGAGCACGGTATGCCCCGCGAGCAGTAGAAACTGCTTCGGCGTCTTACTCCGCATGCGCGATCCGTGCCCGCCCGCAAGCAAAACGGCCGCCGTCTTCTTCCCCGCCATCTCAGCGCTCCCCGAGTTTCAAATTCGGAACGGCATTCAAATCCCAGCCGCTTGTTCTTCCCGCCCGATACTCGTAGTAGGCCGCAGAACCTATCATAGCCGCATTGTCCGTGCAAAGACCGAGCTCCGGGTAGGTAAGGGTATAACCCGCGGCTTCGCAGGCAAGGCGCATGGCCTCGCGGAGCGCGGAGTTCGCCGCGACACCGCCCGCCATGGCGATGGTCTTACAGTCAAAGTCCCGCGCGGCTTCCATCGTGTGAGAGACCAGCACTTCCACAGCGGCCTTCTGGAAGGAGGCCACGAGGTCGGCGACCGGTATCTCCTCTCCCGTCATCTTCGCGTGATTCTGATAATTCAGCACCGCACTCTTTAAGCCGCTGAAACTGAAGTCATAGGGCGAACCCGCGACCTTGGCGCGCGGAAAGGCGATGGCATCGGGATTTCCCTCCCGCGCCTTTTTATCGATCTTCGGCCCGCCCGGGTAACCGAGCCCCACCGATCTCGCCACCTTGTCGAAGGCCTCGCCCGCCGCATCGTCCCGGGTTTGCCCGAGGATGCGGAACTTTCCGTAGTCTTCGACCATCACGAGATTCGTGTGTCCGCCGGACACAATGAGACAGAGGAAGGGCGGCTTTAAATCCGGATTCGCAATAAAATTCGCCGAGACATGCCCCTCGATGTGGTTTACCCCGATTAAGGGCTTGCCCGCCGCCCAGGCCATGGCCTTTGCCGCAGAGACGCCGATTAAGAGCGGTCCCACGAGTCCGGGACCGTAGGTCACCGCGACGGCATCTACCTCCCGAAGCGTCATCTCCGCCTGTTCAAGCGCCTGCGCTACGACCTGGTTTATTTTTTCGATGTGCGCACGCGATGCAATCTCCGGGACCACACCGCCGTAGAGCGTGTGGGTCTCAATCTGGGAGTAAATTACATTCGAGCGCACGGTTCTGCCGTCCTCTACGACCGCCGCCGCCGTCTCATCGCAAGAACTTTCGATTGCAAGAATTCGCATTACGCCTCCTCCGGGAAATCCAGTTCCATGGTCCAGCCGTCCTTTGCCGCCTTTGCCGCCGGGAAGATCTTCCGGATTCCCTCCATAAATTCTTCCGGGTAGTTGAGCGAAGGGCTGTAGTGCGTGAGCCAGAGTTCCTTCGGCTTCGCTTCCGCCGCGAGTTTTGCCGCCTCCTGCATGGTCATGTGCTTATGCTCCCGCGCCTTCTGCTGCTTGTCCGGCTCGCCGTACATGCCCTCGCATATCATGAGATCCGCATCCTTCGCGTATTCCGCAATGGCCGGAACCGGACGCGTGTCGGTGCAATAGCTGACCTTGAGCCCGCGCCGCGCTTCGCCGAGCACCATGTCCGGCGTATAGACCTTGTCGCCGTCCGTGATGGTCTGTCCCTTCTGCAGGGGGTTCCAGAATTTCAGCGGTATGCCCTGCTCCTTTGCGCGCGCTGCGTCAAAGCGGCCGATGCGGGGTATGCTGATACAGTAGCCGTAGCAGAGCACGTTGTGGTTCACGCGGTAGGCTTCGATCACATAGGGGCCTACCTTTCTCTCTTCTCTCTGCTCGCCGAGTTCCGAAAAGCAAATGGAGAACGGGAGCTCCGGCGCAATGCTGCGGAGTGCCGTCACCACACGCTCCAAGCCCTTCGGGCCTATCATGAGCAGCGGTTCGTGGCGCTCTGCGTTTCCCATGGTGAGAAGCAGTCCCGGCAGACCGCTGATGTGGTCCGCGTGGTAGTGCGTAAAGCAGATCACGTCAATGGAGCGCGGGCTCCAGCCCTTCTCCCGGAGCGCAATCTGCGTGCCCTCCCCGCAGTCAATGAGCAGCGAGGAGCCGTTGCAGCGCGCCATCATAGACGTGAGCCAGCGATACGGCAGCGGCATCATGCCGCCGGTTCCAAGGAGACAAATATCAAGCATCCGTAACCTCTTCTTTCCATACAGATAAGTTTCGATTCCAGTAGATGAGCGCATCCTCTACCGGATTTTCATAATACTTCTTTCTTCTGCCCGCAAGCAGAAAACCATGTTTCTCATACAGTCGAATCGCAGCTGCATTTCCGGCTCTCACCTCAAGGGTCGCCGCCTCCGCGCCCCGCGCACACATTTCAACAAGTCCCGCGCGAAGCAAGGTAAGCCCGTAGCGCTTTCCCCTCTCCTCCGGAACGACCGCAATGCGCATAAGTTCCGCCTCATCGCCGAGCACGCGCACATTGACATAGCCGAGCAGCGTGTCCTCCGAAACAAGCACAAAGACGCTGTCATACGGAGAGCCTAACAAATCCGAAAGCAGCCGAAAAGACCAAGGATCCGGAAAACAACGGCGCTCCGATTCTGCCATTGCCTCCAGATCCGCTGCGACCGCAGGTCGCAATTCAGGCAATGCGCTCAACGCTCTGCCCTCGCTTTTTTCGGGCTCACGCCTGCCGCGAGTTCCCGCTCCAAATCATATTGTATCGCTTCCTCGCGCTCACGCTCCGCCTGGCTTTTTCTCAGATACTCCGGGGCAAAGTCTTCCGCGGGAACGGTCTTTCCGGCCGCCGCGTAAATTTCTCCGAGCGCCGCCACCGAGGCCGCCCGCGCGCGGCTGTTGTTCGGGGCCGCAACCGAATACGGCACGGTGAGCGAAGCCGCAAGTCCGGATAACACCGGAACGCCGTCGCCGAGAAAAATCACCGCCTCGCCGCGCGCATTGAGCTCTTCGATCAAAGCCTCTGCCGCAACGGCACGCGGCGCAACAACTTCCGTGAGACAGCCGCCCGCATTGAACTCGGATTTCTCCGTACGTGTCCGGCGGTAAAGACCGTTGTAGAGCTGGTTTCGCCGCGCGTCCATGACCGGGCAGAGCAGCAGTTCGCTGTCTGCCAAGTTAAAGGCAAGTGCCTCCAGCGTGGAAACCGCAACCAGCGGCTTTCCGAGCGCAAGGCCGAGGCCCTTTGCCGTCGCCGCGCCGATTCTGAGTCCCGTAAACGAACCCGGCCCCGCTGAAATCGCAATGGCATCGATTTCGGCGGGGTTCAGTTCCAATATGCGCTTTACTTCGTCGAGCATGGGCAGCAGAGTCTGCGAGTGTGTCTTTTTGTCGGTCACGGTGTATTCCGCCGTCAAAATTCCGTCACTCACAACTGCGACCGAGGCGGTCAGTGCCGCACTCTCAATTCCGAGAATTTTCATACTTCGCCTTCCTTTGCCGGAAACCCGGACACGCGGAGTTCTCGCACATCGTCACCGCGCTCCGGCACACGGGAAATCTCCACGTGCACGGCGTTTTCCGGAAGGCAGTCCGGCATTCTGGACGCCCATTCCACCAGACTTACACCCTCCCCGTAAAAGCAGTCTTCGTAGCCGATCTCATCCATCTCGCTCTCGTCTTCGAGACGGTAGAGATCGAAATGCCAGAGCGGCAGACGTCCGCCCTCGTAGCTCTGCAAAATAGTAAAGGTGGGACTGGTCACCGGCTCGGTAATGCCGAGACCGCGCGCAAAGCCGCGCGCAAAGGCCGTCTTGCCGGCACCGAGATCCCCCTCGAGCGCAATCACGGTTCCGGGCGGAACCGCCGCTGCGAGTTCCGCCGCAAAGCGCTCGGTTTCCTCCTCCGAGCGGCTCTCGCGCGTCACATTCATTCCGCAAGCTCCGCGCGTATCATTGCGAGGATATTCGGAACCTTGGCCGCTCTCTCGCGGTAGGTAAACTCCGTCATCGGTGCGCTGACAATCGCGACTTCCTCAAGTCCGGGCAGCTGAATCACGCGCTCCGCCTCAAACTGCTCCTTTGCCGCCGCAAGCGAAGCCGCATCGCCCGAGAGACGCACAAAGTAGCGGTGCTTCTCGCTCTCGTGAGAAGTGACCGTCTGACGCTCCGCCGTCCAGCCGAAGCGCACATTCTCGTTCTTATGCTTGCCCGCCTCCATCATGTCCGCGAGCACCGCACTTGCGGTCGGGAGCTTGCCCGCGCCGCTGCCGTAGAGCATGGTCGTGCCGAGAAGATTACCCTTAATCACAATGCCGTTGTAGACACCGTGCACCGCGTAGAGCGGATTCTCATCGCTCACAAGCAGCGGGAAAACGCTGACCGTGACCTGATCTCCGGCAAACTGCGCCGAACCGACAAGCTTAATCGAAGCTCTGAGCTCGGACGCATAGCGGAAATCCGTGCTGTCAATCTTCGAAATGCCCTCGGTGTATACATCCTCAAAGTTCACCTCTTTGCCCGTCACGAGAGAAGAAAGAATCGCAATCTTACGGCAGGTGTCATGCCCCTCGATATCCGCCTCCGGATTCCGCTCCGCATAGCCGAGACGCTGTGCATCCGCGAGCACCTCGCCGAACTCCGCGCCCTCGCGGTCCATACGCGTCAAAATATAATTCGTCGTTCCGTTCAGAATGCCGGTAATTTCCGTAATTACCTGTCCCTGATACCCGGTTCCGAGCGTGCGAATCACCGGGATTCCGCCGCCGACCGCAGCTTCGAAGAAGAAATTGACCTTCTTTTCGCGCGCAATCCGCAAAAGTTCCGTGCCGTGCGCCGCGACCAGTGCCTTGTTGCTCGTCACGACGTGCTTGCCCTTTAAGAGAGCCGCCTTTACAAACTCGTAAGCCGGCGTTGTGCCGCCCATGGTCTCGACAACCAGAGAAATCTCCTCATCTTCTTCGATATCCGAAAACTTATCCGTAATCAGCTTCTCCGCCGGATCGCCCGGAAAACTTCTGAGATCCAGAATGCGCTTAATCGAAAGGCCCTCGCCGACCTCTCTCTCAATCACCTCCTGATTGACCTTAACCGCCTCGTAGACACCTGCACCGACGGTACCGTAACCCATAATTGCTGCTTTGATCATTGTTTCACTCCCTCGATAAAATCGTTACTTCGCGGACGCCCCGCAGTCCCTCCATCTCCTCCACCATGCCGGACAAATCCCCGGTCTCCTGCCGCACTTCGAGTGAGAGCGAGACCGTTGCCATCCCGTTTAAGGGAATGGACTGGTGTATGGTGATGATATTCGCCTGTGAGCGCGCAACCGCCGCGAGCAAGTCCGCGAGCAATCCCGGCTCGTCCAAAATATCAATGGAGAGCGTGATTCTCTGTCCGCTCACACTGTCGCCGAACGGAAAGATGTCGTCTTTGTACTTATAGAATGAGCTTCTGCTGATTCCGGTCTGCTCGGTCGCCTCGCTGACCGACATGCCCCGGTTGGCCCGAAGCAGTCTCTTGGTCTCGACGACACGCAGCAGAACTTCCGGTACCGCCTTGCGGCGGACGACAAAGTATCTGCCTTCTTCTTCCATCTGTACGTCCTCTAAAAACAGTTGTTTCTCACAGGGGGAATTCTATCACGCAGTTTCCGGAAGCGCAAGTTACTCATAACAAATTGTGAAGGCCGCACAAAAAATCCCGGCGTATCCGCCGGGATTTTTTGCATTAATCGTCGCTGCCCGCGCCTTTCATATCCGGCTTGCCGAGGCTTACCCAAGTGAGGTAGGCCGTCATAAAGTCATCGAGATCGCCGTCGAGTACGGCGTCTACATTGCCGGTCGAAAAGCCCGTGCGGTGATCCTTGACCATCGTGTAAGGCTGTAAGACATAAGAGCGAATCTGGCTGCCCCAACCGTTGTCCTTCACGACACCGCGAATCTCGTCCGCCTTTTCCGCCTGCTGCTGCTGTTCCAGCATATAGAGTTTGGCCTCGAGCATCTGCATAGCCTTGTCCTTGTTCTGGAACTGGCTGCGCTCGTTCTGGCAAGTTACGACAATGCCGGTCGGCAGGTGGGTGATGCGGATGGCCGAGGAGGTCTTGTTGATGTGCTGACCGCCTGCGCCGCTCGAGCGATAGGTGTCGATGCGGAGATCATCCGGGTTGATATCGACATGAATCTCATTCGTGAGCTCCGGCATGATGTCGCAGGAGACAAACGAAGTCTGACGCTTGCCCGCGGCATTGAAGGGCGAGATGCGCACCAGACGGTGCACACCGTGTTCGCTTCTCAGTCTTCCGTAGGCATTTTCGCCGTTAATCTGAATGGTCACGGACTTGATACCCGCGACATCGCCGTCGAGATAATCGATGATTTCAATCGAGTAGCCGCGGCTCTCAGCCCAGCGCGTGTACATGCGGTAGAGCATGGAGCACCAGTCGGAGGACTCCGTGCCGCCCGCGCCCGCATTCAGGCGCAAAATCGCATTATTGGCGTCGTACTCTCCGGTCAGCAGGGTCTCTGCCTTGAGGGTCTCCAAATCATGGATAAAGCCGTCCAGCATCTCCCGAATCTCCGGAATCAGCTCTTCATCGCCCTCCTCGTTGCCGAGTTCAATCATGTCCGCAATGTCCTGAAAGGCGGTCAAGAGCTTATGGAAGCGCTCCACCGTGTCCTTCAGGCTCTTGTTCTCCCGCACAATCTTGGTCGACTGCTCCGGGTTCTCCCAGAAGTTCGGCTCCTCCATCATGCGGTCAAGCTCTGCGATGCGTTTCTCCTTGTTCTCAAGGTCCAAGGAACCCTCCACCTCCTGAAGCGGCTTCTGATAGGTGGAGAGGGTGTATTTCATATTATCTAATTCGACCAAAGCTGCCTCCTGTTATTAAAGCTGCACCGGCGCCGGTCCCTGCTCTCCGTTCTGCTTGAAGAGCTTGCGTCCGCAGCACTGCTTGAACTTTTTGCCGCTGCCGCAGGGGCAGGGATCGTTCGGCATAATCTTCTTCTGCTCATTGACAATCGGCGCCTTCACGAGACCGCTGTCCTTGTTGGTTCCGGTGATGACCGGCGTCTCGCTGCGCTCAATCGCATCCTTACGCTCGATGCGAAGGTGGCAGAGCAGGCGAACCGTGTCGTCCTCAATGCCGGCAATCATCTCCTCGAACATGTTGTAGGCTTCCATCTTGTACTCGACCAGCGGATCTCTCTGGCCGTAAGCCTGGAGGCCTATGCCCTGGCGGAGCTGCTCCATGTCGTCGATGTGGTTCATCCACTTCGCGTCGATTGCGCGGAGCAACACAACGCGCTCCACCTCGCGCATCTCCTCCGGCGTCGGGAACTCCTTCTCCTTCGCCTCGTAGAATGCGTTCGCCTGCTCCGTGAGCTGCTCGAGCAACTCCTTCTTCGTCATACCGGTCTTATCCTCGGTATACACGACAGGCTCAAGCGGAATCACCGAAAGCAGAAGATGATTCAACTCCTGGTAGTCCCAGTCCTTCGCCGCGCTGTCTTCACCGATTGCGCGGTTCACCGCGCGCTCCACCACGTGTCCGACCATGCTGAGTATGGTTTCCCGCATGTTCTCGCCCTCAAGCACCTTGGCGCGCTCCGCGTAAATCACTTCGCGCTGGTCGTTGTTGACCTCGTCGTACTTTAAGAGCTGCTCGCGAATGCCGTAGTTGTTGGTCTCAATCTTCATCTGCGCCTTCTCGATCGCATTCGTGAGCATCTTGTGCTCAATGCGCTCGCCTTCCGGCACACCGAGGGCATTGAACATGCCGATCAAGTGCTCCGAGCCGAAGAGACGCATCAAATCGTCCTCGAGGGAAATGTAGAAGCAGGAAGAACCCGGGTCGCCCTGACGTCCGGAACGGCCGCGCAGCTGGTTGTCAATGCGGCGCGCCTCATGGCGCTCGGTGCCGATTACACGGAGACCGCCAAGTCCTCTGACCTCGGCCTGCAGTTCCTTCGACTTCTCGCGCGCAAGCTCGTCCATCTTCGCGAATGCGTCGGAGTCATAGTTCTCGCTCTCCGGATCGTACTTCTCCTGCTCTTCCTTCGGCAGTGCCTTGATTAAATCGTCGCGAATTACTTCGAAGCTGCCGCCGAGCAGAATATCGGTACCGCGGCCCGCCATGTTGGTTGCAATCGTGACCGCGCCCTTCTTACCTGCCTGGGCGATGATTGCAGCCTCCTTCTCGTGATACTTCGCATTCAAAACCTCGTGGGGAATGCCCTCGCGCTTTAAGAGCTTTGAGAGCATCTCGGAGGTCTCAATCGTTATCGTACCGACCAGCAAGGGCTGCCCCGTCGCATGGTGCTCGCGTATGTCTTCGACAACTGCGTCAAACTTCTCTTTCTTGGTCTTAAAGACCGCGTCCGCCTCGTCCTTTCTCGCAACCGGCGTGTTGGTCGGAATCTCGATAACATCCATGCCGTAGGTGTTGCGGAACTCCTTCTCCTCGGTCAAAGCGGTACCCGTCATACCTGCCTTCTTCTTGAACTTATTGAAGAAGTTCTGGAAGGTGATGGTCGCGAGGGTCTTGGACTCCTGGCGCACGTTCACGTGCTCCTTCGACTCGATGGCCTGGTGCAGGCCGTCGGAAAAACGTCTGCCCGGCATGATGCGTCCCGTGAACTCATCGACAATCAGAACCTCATCGTCTTTCACGACATAGTCCTTGTCGCGATGCATGAGCTCCTTCGCGCGGAGCGCTAAGATCACGCAGTGCTGAATCTCAAGGTTTTCCGGATCCGAGAAGTTCTCGATGCCGAAGAACTTCTCAACCTTCTCGACACCTTCCTCGGTCAGGTTCACAACCTTATCCTTCTCATCGACCACGTAATCTCCGGTCTCGGTGATTTCTTCGCCCATGATGGCGTTCATCTTGGTGAACTCGCCCGAAGCCTCACCGCGCTCTAACTGGTTTGCGAGCACCGTGCAGGCCTCGTAAATCTTGGTCGACTTGCCGGACTGACCCGAAATGATGAGCGGCGTTCTCGCCTCATCGATCAAGACCGAGTCCACCTCGTCGATGATGCAGTAATCGAGATTTCGAAGCACCTGCTGGTCCTTATAGATGGCCATATTGTCGCGCAGATAGTCAAAGCCGAGCTCGTTGTTCGTGACATAGGTGATGTCGCAGGCATAGGCCTTCTTTCTCGCCTCCGAATCCATGGAGTTCACAACCACGCCGACCGTGAGGCCGAGGAAGCGGTGAATGCGTCCCATCCACTTCGCGTCACGCGCCGCGAGGTAGTCGTTGACCGTGACAATCAAGACACCCTTGCCCGCCAGTGCATTGAGGTAAGCCGGCGCAGTCGAGACCAAGGTCTTACCTTCACCGGTCTTCATCTCCGCAATGCGGCCCTGGTGTAAGACAATGCCGCCGATCAGCTGCACCTTGTAGTGCTCCATGCCGCCTTCATACGTTCCGTCCGCGCGCTTCACACCGGTCGCGCGACGCGCCGCCTCACGCACGGTCGCAAACGCCTCCGGCAGAAGATCATCCAGGGTTTCGCCCGCTTTGAGGCGCTCCTTGAACTTTCCGGTCTGCGCCTTCAGCTCCTCATCGCTCATCGCGACCATGGTGTCACGTAACGAAAGAATCTTTTCAACCTGGGGATTAATCAGTTTCAACTCTCGCTGGCTGTGCGTTCCAAAAATACTCTCAATTAAATTCATGTTCCCGCTCTCTCCCGCTGTTCGCAGAAATAAAGTTTTGTCTGTCTTTTCCGTCCCATAAAATTCCGTATATCCGTTTTATTCTATCACCTCTGTTTCCAAATCGCAATGGAGCGATTCCGCGTTATTTTAAGCTGAATTTTGCTTCTCTTTTTCATGATTTATGCTATACTGAAGTCAGTAACACCGCGGTGTTTTCGTCAAATTGTCGAAGATTTCCGCGTCCCTGCATCACATTTGAAAGGAGCAGAACAGTATGCGTATCACCATTAGCGGAAGAAACATCGAACTGGGCGACAGACTGAAGAATCAGGTGAACAAAAAGCTCGGGAAACTCGAGAAATACTTTGCTCCCGAGACCGAGGCGCGCGTTGTTCTGAGCCGTCGGAAAGACGCCGAAATTATCGAGGTCACGATTCCGACGAAAACCGGATTTATCCGCGCCGAGGAAGCGACCGATGACTTCTTCGCATCCATCGATCTCGCCGAAGAGACCATTGAGCGCCAGATCAAGAAGTACAGAACCAAGTTGGTCGATAAAAAACAGTCCGCGCTTGCCTTCTCCGAGCTCTTCCTCGACGAGGGAGAGGATGAGGGCGAAGCGGAAATCCGCATCGTAAAGAACAAGAAGTTTGAATTGCAGCCCATGAACCCCGAGGAGGCTTGCCTCCAGATGGAAATGCTCGGACATGCATTCTTCGTCTTCTTAAACGGCGACAGCGGTGCCGTAAACGTGGTGTATAAGCGCCGCGACGGCAGCTACGGCCTGATTGAGCCGAGCATCTGAGGCCCTGTTATCACATGTTTCGAGAAGCGAAAGGGGTCGCGCATCTGCGCGACCCCTTTTTTGTTTGCGGCTCGTTTGTTCCTTGCGCCTTTCGCTTACGGCGCAACCGCCTTCCGCTTCTCACCCGGGACAACCCAGCCGAGTGCGCGGCGCTTTGCCTTGATGTCCTCGACCAGCTTCTCTGCGAGCGCCTTCGGATCGGTATCGACGTGCATCACCGAACCCAGGGTCTCGCGGGTTCCCTCTTTCAGGAACTCGATGACATTCTTCGAACCGTGAATTTGTGCCTCCACGCAGTGATAGGAGTTGATTCCCATCAGTCGGAAGCCGAGCGAAGCGTCGATGCCCTTCTCATTGCTCCACTCCGGAGAAGTGAAGGCAAAAGGCATGTCCTTTAAGTCCTTGCCGAACTCATTCGCAATGCCCGCAAAAATACCGGAGGAACGGGTGTTGTCGATGCACTCGCCGACATGCCAAACCGGCGGAAGGTCGGGCGAGAGGAAGTTCCTGAGCGACTCGCCTGCTTTCGGCAGTCCGTCCTTCATATTGCAGTAACCCATCTTCATGAGCGGGAAGGAGACACAGCCGTTGGTCAGGATGAGAATGTTGTTCTGCAAGAGGATATCCGCGACGTCCAGCGCGGTCTTCTCGTAGAGCACCTTCGGGTTATTGCAGCCGACCATGTTCACAATGCCGAGAATTTCACCGGACTTCACAGCCTCCGCGAGCGGCGCCATGCTGCCGAAACGCTTGTGGACATACTCGACCGAGAAGCCGACCTCGGCATCCACCTCGTAGGGCGGAATATAAACCGGAACACCCTTTCTGTTTTCGAAGCTCTCGATGGCGCGCTTCACAATGCGCTCCGCGAGCTCCCTTGTCTCACCGATGTTCGAGTGGTGATGATCGTATTCAAAGCGCTCCGCACCGGGCAGACGCGCCGACTCGGAAGTCGTAATGACAGTCGTTTGGAAGCACTTTGCAACTTCCATGATGGACGGGAACACATCCTGTACGTCCGCAATCCAGAGATCCAGGGCACCGGTTCCGAGCACCAGTTCCGCGGAAACCGCATTGCTGAGCGGGATCACACCGGCGTAGCGGTACATTGCGGAGAGTCCGGAGCAGCAAATGCCGTAGAAACGTATGCCCTTTGCACCCGCCTGCTTTGCGCGTTCAATGAACGCCTCCTCCTGACCGACCTTGACAATCTCACTGACCAGGGTTGGCAGATGTCCGTGCACCGCAATGTTCACATAGCCCTTCTTAAGCGCGCCAATGTTCACCTTCGAGGTCACGCGATCGCCGACACCGAAGAGACTGTCGGTCGCAATCGCGGTCGAGACGACGCCCGAGAAGGTAAAGGCAAGACCGCAGCGAAGGAACTGCTGCATGATGCTTCTCCAATCGCCGTCTGTGCCGACACCGCTCTTATGGTAGGCTTCAAAGACCTCGTGGTAGGCGCTGATCGGAATGATGTCTAAATCCTTCCAGACCTTTTGGCGCTCTGCGGGCGCACAGGCCTTGATGACCTCGTAGTCGTCCGGAACGGTTCTGGACATATCCTCGAGCAGCTTGTCTGCGAGTTCGGAGGCAATGCGCTTAATGTTTCTTCTCTCGGTCTTGATGCCGAAGGCCTTTGCCGTGTCGCGAATCTTCTGCTGGCCGAGAATCGGAAGATCCAGCTTTCCTTCCGCGGCCCACTTGAGCGACAGAATGACCTCTCTGCCGTGCATGCCGTGCTGTGCCGCACCGGCAGCCGCCGAGCGGAGCAGGTTTCTCGCGACAATCAAATCCGCATCCGCGCCGCAGATGCCCTTCGGGCTCTTCGGCGTAATCTTACATGGTCCCATGTTGCAGATTTTGCAGCAGATGCCGGCGAGACCGAAGCTACACTGCGGCTTCTGCTTGTCGAAGCGGTCAAAGGTCGTGTCAAAGCCGAGCTGTTCCGCGCGGAGCAGCATCTCCCGCACCGCCGGATCCGGCGTATTTTCAATGACATCCTGCTTCGAGGGAAAGGTTTTCTTATACTCGGCGACCGCATTCATGTAGTCGCGGATAAACTCGTTCTCATCCTGCTCATCCTGATGATCCGCCTTTACCACAACGGTCGGCACACCGTGCTTGTCAAAGCCGATGATGTTTCTGTGGCTGTGGATGTGTGCGGGCGCATCCGCATCGTGCTCGTGTGTATGCACATGCGTGTGCCCGTGCGCATGCGCATGCTCGTGTGTGTGTTCGTGTGTATGCTCGTGCTCGTGTGTGTGTTCGTGTGTGTGCGCGTGCTCGTGCTCATGTGTGTGCTCATGATTGTGCTCGTGATCCTGTCCTTTTTTCTCTCCGCTCATACTTACCTCGCTTCCGAATCGCAAAAACTTAAACCCTATATACATACTTAATTTGTTGGTATATAGCTTCTGGCATTGTAAAAAAAAAGAGTGTCGTTGTCAAGCCAACGGCACTCTTCCGCAATTCATTTTTTTGATACGATTTTATCACTCAGGAGAATAAGATATCGCGGACCTCTTCCTTCATCTCCTCCGGCTTGCAGCTGCGCGTGTGGCGCACCTCCGCATTCCGAATCTCCTCGACCGCCGGCGGGAAGGGGATTCCCGCTTTTTTACGGAGCTCGTCCAGCACCGCAAAGTCGTCGAGTGCGCTCACATCACCCGCGATTGCCTCCATGACGGCACGGGAGAACTTAAACGGACTCGCCGTGCTCGCAATGACGGTCGGCTTCGTGTCGCCGCTCGTTTTCCGGTAGTCTTCGTAGACCTTGGAGGCAACCGCCGTATGCGTATCAATCACATAGCCGGTCTTCTCATAGAGCGAGCGGATGCGCTCTGCCACTTCCTCCTGTGTCGCAAAACCGCCCGCAAAGTCCGCCATGGCAGCCCGCATATCCGCGCTCAGCGCATACTTGCCGCCGCTCTGCAGCGCTTCCATGAGCGCCTTGGTCTTCTCCGCGTCGCAACCCGCGCTCAAGTACAGCAGGCGCTCCAGATTGCTCGATACGAGGATGTCCATAGACGGAGAAGTTGTCAGAATAAACTCGCGGTTCTTGTCGTAGACACCGGTCTCAAAAAAGTCAAAGAGCACCTTGTTGTCATTCGACGCGCAAATCAGCTTGTCGATCGGCAGTCCCATGCGCTTCGCAAAGTAAGCCGCGAGGATATTGCCGAAGTTTCCGGTCGGCACGCAGACATTGATTTTCTCGCCCTCGGTAATCTTTTCTTCCTTCAGTAGCTCGAGATATGCGTGGACATAGTAGACAATCTGCGGCACCAGGCGGCCGATGTTAATCGAGTTTGCGCTGGAGAGCTGCACCTTTTTTGCCGCGAGCTCTGCCTCAAACGCGCGGTCCCCGAAAATCTGCTTGACCGCGGTCTGCGCATCGTCAAAATTGCCCTCGATGCTCACGACCGCCGTGTTATCGCCCTTCTGCGTGATCATCTGAAGTTCCTGGAATCGGCTCACGCCGCCCTTCGGATAGAAGACCACAATGCCGGTGCCCGGGACATCCGCAAAGCCGGCCATAGCTGCCTTGCCGGTGTCGCCGCTGGTCGCGGTCAGAATCTCAATCTTGTTGGTGACGCCGTTCTTTTTCGCCGCCGTCGTCATAAGATAGGGTAGAATCGAGAGCGCCATATCTTTGAACGCGATGGTCTTTCCGTGGAAGAGCTCGAGATAGTAAGCATCGTCCGCGAAGGTGAGCGGCGCAATTTCGGGTGTGTCGAACTTCTCGTCGTATGCGCCCTCGATGCAGGCGCGAAGCTCCTCTTCGCTGTAATCGGTGAGCAGAAGACGCATCACGCGATAGGCCACTTCCTGATAAGAAGCATCCTTTAATTCCGGAAGCGCAAAGTCGAAGCGCGGAATTCGCTCCGGCATGAAGAGTCCTCCGTCCTTTGCAAGACCTTTTAGCACAGCTTCCGATGCCGTGCAGCCGGACTCGCCGCCCCGCGTGCTACTGTAAAGCAATTCACCCATTCTTCTGTCTCCTTACTTTCCAAAGATAAGCGTATGTCTCATTAAAAACTTCTGCCGCCGCCGCCGTGGGTTCTGCCGCTCGAACTCGTGTGAGTCGAACTGCTGCCGTGGGGGCCGCTGCTGCGACCGCCGCCGGAACCGCCGCTGCTCCGCGGAATGCGGCGCCGCACACTGTTTCGGTCAAGCAGGCGGTCCGCCGTATTGCGGAAGCCGAAGGCCACCCCGCTCGCGGCAACAATGCCTGCGACTGTGGAAGCGCGCTTTGCGGCACCGTCCTGCATCTTATAATTTCGCTTGACGCCCGTCACCGCACCGAGTGCCGTGAGAAGGGAGGCCGCCAAGGAGCCGAGCGCCGCCAGCGGCGAAAGGTGTTTCTTCTTTGTCCAAACACCGCTCTCCGCATTGTAGGTCCAGCCTTTCTGCTTGGCCCTGTCATACGAATTCTGAATCCCCGCGAGCACTTTCTCCGCACTCGCCGCATAATGTCCCTCGGTGACCTCGCTGTAACCCAGGTTCAAAAGCGTTTCGATTTCACTGTTCGAAAGCAACTGAATCGCGCCGCCCGCCGTGCTGATATGAATGCGGCGGTTATCCATGTCGATGAGATAGAGGGCGCCGGAGAGCTTGCTGCCGTAGCCGTAGTTCCCCGCATCGTAAAAATCGTCCGCGTAGGCCTCGGAACTCTTGCCCTCGGCACTGCCGGTTGTCACCACAACGAGGTCCAGCTTGGTCTTTGCACTGACCTTGGCCACGGTGCGCTCGATTTCCGCTTTCTCGCTCTCGGAGAAGAGGTTTGCGTTGTCAAAGACCCGCGTTCCCTCCGCGCGCGCAGAGACAGCGCCCGGAAGGCAGAAACCGAGCAGGAGCAGGACAAACAGCAAAAGGCTCGAAAATTGTCTCTTGAATTTTTCTCTCATGCCGCCTCCTCACGAAATAAAGTACATCAGCGCAAGCAGCGCGATGAACAGCGGTATGAAGATCGAAAGGAAATAGCGCAGCAGTTTCCCGTTGTCCACCGGCAACTCGCCGACCACCTTGCCGCTCTGTCCGTTCAGCGAAAAGTAATAGAGCTTGGAGGAGCCCGGCTCTCGATAGGTCATGGTCCAAACCGGCATGAGCGCATACTCTAATTTTTCGTCACTGAGCCAGATATTGTCCGAAGTGACCGAAATTCCGTCATACTCCGAAACCGAATTCCGGAGGGCCGCAAGCGCGTAGCGCGCCACTTCCTGCCGCGTCTCGGATTGCACATCTTCGCTCGCCACATCTTTTCGCTCCGCGACAAAACCGGAGAGATAGCTCGGCGCAAACGGCTTTAAGCTGTTCACGTCAAAGGGCTGAACACTTTCCGCAAGCACGCGGTTCGCCTTTTTCAAAGCGTTCCGGGCAACCATATCCACCGGGAGCTCACCGTTTCGTTCCACCTGAAACTTACTGGTGATAATTTCCTCCGTGTCACCGTGACGCCGCCGCTCCACACTCGTGCCGACGCCGGAAAGCTCCGAATGCGCCTTACAACTGTAAATCAAATAGGGGAAGTAGACGCCCGTAAACTTTTCAATCTGCTTTTCGTCATAAAAGGCGCGCGGAACAAATTTTTTCTTTCGGATCCAGTCGCCGAAAATGCCGAGTGCTTTTTTTCGGTCTATGCTAAAGGGCAGCACATAACGCGGCCCCTCCTCGCCGGACAGACGTCCGACCAAAACCACAGGATTATGGCAGTAATAGCAGAAGGTCGCCGCCGTACTCTCCTCGGTCACAATCTCCGCACCGCAGTTCGGGCAGTTGTAGCGGAGCAGTTCGTCGCTTGCCGCCGCCTTTTCCTCTGCCGCCTGCCCTTTTACGCCCTCTACCGCTTCCCGCTGCTCGTAGAGTGCCTTAATCTTGTCTTCCGTGAAAGCCGAACCGCAAAAGGGGCAGGTGAATCCGCCGGTCTCGGGGGAGAACAAAAGCTCTCCCCCGCAGTTCGGGCATTTATACGATATACTTCCAGCCATTAGACGTCCTCAATTGTTAAGGGCGCGGATTTCCACACTCCGTGCAGAACTTTCCGCTGTTCTCCGAGCCACAGTTCGGGCACTGCCACCCGCTTGTCTCCGGGCGCTTCGCGCCGCACTCGGTGCAGAACTTGCCGCTGTTCTCGGCACCGCAAGTCGGACAAGCCCACTGTCCGGCCGCCACCTGCGAAGCAGCCTGCATCTGCTGCGCCTGTGCGGCAGCCTGTGCCTGTGCCTGCGCTTGTGCCTGCTGCTGTGCCTGCTGCTGCATCTGCATCTGCTGGTAATTGGTGTTGCTCGCCTGGCCCATAAAGCCCATACCGGCGTTCATGCCCATGCCGACACCCATCATGCCGACCGCGCCGCCGTTCGGGTTCTCGCCCGCGGAACGGATACCCTGTGCAATCTGTCCCTGCACAAAGCCCTCGCGAATGGTCGCGTCGGAGAGCATGGCACCCTGGTTCCGCATGTTGATGAGTTCCTGCGACTGATCGTCATAGGAGAGACCGTCGACACCGATCTCGACCAGTTCAAAACCGCGGGGACCCCATTTCTCATCAAGCTCGGCATCGACCTCTGCATTCAGTCTGTCCTTGATCTTCGACTGGATGAAGGAGATGCGCTCGCCCTCCGCGGAGAGCTTGTTGACCGAAATCTGGAAAGCCTGCAGGAACTCCGCGAGATACTGCTCCGCAACCTCGGAGAACTGCAGATGCGTCGCGTCGCGCGGAATGACCTCCGCATAGAACTGCAGCGGATTCGTGATGCGAATCGAGTAGTGACCGTGTGCGCGGAGAAAGAGTTCCGCGTTGTAGAAGGTATCAAAGTAGTTCATCGGCGTCGGCGTGCCGAAGCGATTTCCCTTGATCTCCTGAAGATTGATAAAGAAAACCTGCTGCTTTCCGGACGGCACACCGCCGAACTTGATACGATTAAACGCATCGCCGAGCGACTCACCGAACTGTCCGTTGAAGAGCGAGGGCGCACTGGAATTGTTGACCGTATAGTAGCCCTCTTCCGCCGTATAGTCGACAATCTTTCCGCCGTCTACCAGCATCATGAACTGATTCTTCTGGACGACAATGCGGCTTCCGTTGCTCACATAATCCGCACTGCCCTTCGTGTTGGAGCCTTTTCCCGGGCGAACCGCCTTTGCTCCGGTAAAAACAGTGCCTTCTCCCATCTCGTCCGCTTCAAGGAACTCAAGCCACTGATCCGCAAGACCGCTTCCGATTGCGGAGACCGCTGCTTTAATAAGACCCATATCACACCTCCTGTTGGTTATGCCTTAGCTTCCGGTTACAAATACCTTTTTATTTTATCAAATTCTGTTCTGTTGTAAACTTACGTTTTCTGCGGCGCGGCGAAATCACCTTGACCGCCAAAAAGAGCAGGATGCCCATGAGGCAGAGCTGCAGACAGACAGTCGGCACCAGGGCCGCCTCAAAGAGCCTGCCGTCTCCGAGTAAGGCGAAATCCGAGTGTCCGGTAGCGCGAAACAGCAGCCCTTCCATCAGACTGAGCGGCGAGAGCCAAAGCAGTACCGCTGCGCCGTTCCCCGCGCCGCCGTAATTTCTGAGCAGGAAATAAAGCCCGTAAGGCCCGAAGAAGAGCAGGGCTTCGGCCGCAAAGGTCTCAACGATGGCAACCGCCGTCGTGCGATTCAGCGCCGAGAAAAAGAGCCCGAGACTGCCCGCAAGAGCTGCCGAAAGTAAGATTCCGCCGAACAGCAGGGCCAGATCCGTAAAACCCGCGCCGCCGAACAGCAGGGCGGTTAATAACACCGGCAGGCCGGAAAAAACAAACATCGCCGCGGCAATCAAATTCTGCAAGAGATTGCCGAGGATGATGCTCGGCGGTGAGAGCGCTGTCCCGAGCAAAAGATCCAGGGTCTTTTGCTCCCGCTCGCCGCTTACGGCACTCGCCGCACTCGCCGGCACCAGGAGAGCCGCGAGTGCCAGTTCCGTCCAGATCAACGCGTGAAAGACCCCGAGCACTTCCTCATAGCGAAGCTCACCCGTGTTCTCCGCGCGCTGAAACATGAGTCCCAACAGGAAAATCGCCACCGCGGAGAGCAGGGCATTGCCGCCGCAGAGCGAGGCGCTGAAGCGCGGTGTTCTGGCAGCCGCGCGGGAGGCTCTCTCACAAATCGGATTCATCTTCATCTTGTACGATTATCCTTTCCTCTCTGCCGACCGTCATATTCAGGAAGAACGACTCCAAGGTGCCGGGTTCCCGAACAAAGCTCTTCACCGGCACTTCCGCATCGATGAGCTGCTGTAAGAGCGAGGCCTCATCCTCCGCGCTGCCGATAAATTCAAGTTGAAACTGTTTTCCGTTCTGCATGACGGCCCGAATGCAGGGATTTCTGCGGAACATGCGAAGGGCCGTTTTCTCGCCGTTCAACACCGTGACCCGAAGCGGGTTCGAGTTCGCAATCTGCCGCAGTATCTCCTGTACTTCACCGGTCGCCCGAACCCTGCCCTTATCCAAAACCGCAATGTCGGTGCAAATCTCCGAGAGCTCCGAGAGCACATGGGAGCTCAGCAGTATGGTTTTCCCGCTGTCCGAGAGTTCCCCGAGCAGTTCGCGCAGGGAAAAACGGCTCCCCGGATCCAAGCCGTTGGTCGGCTCATCCAGCACCAGAAGCTCGGGATCGTGAATCAGGGCGCGTGCCAGCGAGAGTCGCTGCTGCATGCCCTTCGAAAGTTCCGTGACCAAACTGTCCCGCCGCTCAAAGAGGCCGACGCGTCGCAGAAGTTCCTCGTTCCAAAGGCGCGCGTTGCGGCCGCCGAGCCCGAAGCAACTCGCAAAGAAGCTCATATATTCGAGTACGGACATATTGTCATAGGCCCCGAAGCCGTCGGGGACAAAGCCGATCAGGCGCTTTGCCTCCTCCGGGCGCTGTCGCACATCGATACCGCCCACCAAAAGCTCCCCCGAATCCGGTGCGAGTAGGCCTGCCGCAATGCGGAGCAGGGTCGTCTTGCCGGCGCCGTTCTGCCCCATGAGGCCGAAGAGAGAGCCGCGCGGCACCGACAGTGTGAGCCCTTTCAGGACTTCCAGATTTCGATATGCCTTTCGAACATCGGAAAATACCAGCATCAGCTCTCCTCCCCTATGACGGTAATCCACGGGAGCGCTACATCCAAGCGATTGGGACTTGTGCTCTTCTCCTCGGCATAGCGCACCGTAATGGTTTGATCCAACGCAAAATAAGGCGCAAGTTCTTCCGCCGTAAAGCGCGTTTTACCGGCCTCGATGTCATCAAAGTTGCCGCTGCGATAGTTGTAAAACGAAATCACACCGCGGAATTCCGCTGCGTTTTCTCCCGCTTCGCCGCTCTCAAAGATGGCATCCGGCGCCTCCAAAAGCAGCGCCTCGGTGCGGAAGTTCTTCCCGAGCTTATAGCTCAGCACGACCGGATCGCCGCGGTAAAAGGAATTCGTGGCAGCGATATAGTCGCCGCTCAGCACCTCCGGAACCCGCATCAGCGCCGAGCGACTGATGCGATCATCTTCCCGCGCGTCCACGGTGAGCACCGAGGTGAGAAGATTCATTCCGAAATGCCTGAGTCCTTCGGTCTCCACCGCTTTGCCCGCCGGCTCCTCCTCCGAAAACGCGACCACACGCGCATCCGGCGTATAATTTCCCGCCACTTGGGAGAGATAAAAGCCGAGGAAGTCCGCTCGCTCGAGCGCGCGCAGACGCTCTCGCTCGCTTTTTCCGCCGTCATAGACACCGGTCAGGAAGGCAGCGACCATCGGCTTGTTGTTAAGCGGAATGTTGTATACATTTCGTTCCGAGACATCCACGGTCTCGTTTGCCTCCATACGACCGAGTGCGACAACCTTTCCGTAAAACAACAAAAAGGCATTGTTCACGGCGTACGGATAGCGGTTGGTCACCGTTCCGCTCACCTTGTCGCCGAAGAGACTCAAATCGCCCGAAAAGCCGAAACTCTGCTCGTTCGCCGTGCTCTTCTCCATGCGAAGCAACTTGGCGCTGAAGGACGCGGGATTTCTGACCGCAAGTTCCCGTTCCGTTCCGCGTTCGGATACGGTGAGATCCGCCTCTTCTTCTCCGCTTACGCCACTGTTTGCCGCCGTCTGCTTCGCCGTGGCAAGCGGCACAATCTCACTTCCGGCTTCCAACGCGAGCCGATAGCTTCTGTGCCGCGGATTTCTCAAATTGACATAGACGGTCTCGGAGAGCACATCCTCTCCGGCCTCCTGGATGCTCGCATAACTGTAAAACGGGCTTCGAAATCTGCTTCCCGCGGAGAAAAGCCAGGTGAGGCCGGCAAAGAAAACCGTCACGGCAATTGCGGCGCGCCGGTATATTCGCTCCGAGCGAAAGTGCCGCAGTACGGCATAGAGCGCGGGGCCCACCAGGAGCAGATAAAAAAAGAGCAGAGCGCCGTAACCGAGCAAATTCGGCAGGAGCGTTGCGGCGCCGTTGTCCACCAAGGTCTCCGCGGACCACGCCTCACCGTAACGAACGCTTTGTGCCTCGGAAGCGAGGCGTTCAAGCCGCGCACTCCCGAGCAGGCGTGTCAAGAGCTGGTCGGTGTACTGCGTGTGCGCCGAGGCGTAATCATGCAGGGCCGTGAGATCGATGGAAGAAACCGCAAGCACACCGCTACCCTTGTTTGCCGCCGTGATGAGAGGGCGCTCTCCCGCTGAGACCACTTCGCTGCCGCCGTGCAGCGAAATATGAACATAGGGCAGCGCAACCGGCGCTTCCGCCTCATCCTCCGTTCCCGGCGTCTGAACACTCAGGCCGTCGGTCGCAGCGAGCGAGAGTTCCTGTACGGTCGGCTGCTCATACATATCATCCAAAAACTCCGGCGCAAACATGCCGAGGGTATCGTTTACGCGCTCGCCGGTTCCGAAGAGCAGCACGCCGCCGTTTCGCATCCACTGCATCAGCGCGCGCACCTGCCTCACGCTGAGCTTCGAGACTTGATAGTTGCTGATGACCACGACATCGAAGGCGTCCAGCTGCCGTCTGTCCTCCGGAAAATCACGCTCGGAGAGCGCAAAGGTTCTGGTCTTCATCTGCCCGTAATTCACCGAGACGCCGTTCAAATAGGCGAGTGCCTCCGGCGAATCCGAAAGCAAACCGATGAAGAGCTCCGGTTCTCCGCCGCTCTGTGTGAGTTCCACCCGCTTCGTCTCCGAAAGTTTCCCTTCGCTGTCCCGAAGCCGCACCCAAAAAGCATCCGCGCCCACGCTGAGCGGCACCACATAGGAGGCACTGTAAGTTTCCCCCGCCGTTAAACGCAGCGGATAGGCATAGGCGTAGAGCTCTCCGTCCGGCTGCCGAAAGAGAAACTCAACACTCCCCTCCATGGCAGCATCCGCACGATTGTCTATGCCGAGCCGAACCGGCATGTTACGGCCGCCCTTCGCGCGGTTTTCATAGCCGTATTGCACTTCAATGGTACGCATTGGCAAAATTTTCCTTTGTGAAATCCAGATTTCGCGGGAGTCGCACCACAAAAGCCGTGCCACTCCAGTCGCTTGTCACCGTAATTTCTCCCCGGTGCATCTCGACAATGTTCTTAGCGATTGTGAGACCCAGGCCCGTGCCACCCGTCTTTGCGTTTCTGGACTGTTCGACCCGGTAAAAGCGGTCAAAGACATGGGGCAGTTCCTCGGCCGGAATCAGTTTTCCGTAATTCACGACGCGGACGGTGACAAAATTCTCTTCCGTCACCAGATACACACGTAGCTGCTTGCCCTCCGCCCCGTACTTAATTGCGTTGCCGATCAAGTTTTCAAAGACGCGTGCCAACAGTTCGGGGTCTCCCTCGATGCCGAGAGACTCCCGGTCGGCAATCAGCTCATAGTGCAGGCCCGCATTGACAAAGCTCGGGTAGAATTCCTCCAAAAGCTGGGCCAACAGCTGCACCAAATCCAAGCTGCTCACATGCATGACGAGTTCCCCGCCCGAAAGCTTTGTAAAACCGAAGAGCTCGTTGATCAACTTTTCGAGTTTCTTGGACTTTTCATAGGCAATGTCCGTATAATGCGCGGTCGTCTCCGCATCCAGGCTGTCCCGCTTGGCTCTCATGATATCCAGATAACCCACAATCGAAGTGAGCGGCGTCCGCAGGTCGTGTGCAATGTTTGTGACCAGCTCGGACTTACTCTTCTCCGCCTCGCGCTCCCGCTCCATGAGGGAGCGGAGCTCTTCTCCCAATCGATTCAGATTTTCTCCCATCTCCGAGAACTCATCGTCCCCTTCGATGTGCACCGTCGCTCGGAGATCTCCTCCCGCCATATTCCGCATCGCCTCCGAGAGTGCGGCGATGTAAGAAAAAGACTTTCTCTGCAAAAACCAGAATACGAGACAGAAAAACAAAATGCCGCCGCCGAGTAACGCAAGCAAGGTCAAGAGGCGAAAATCCGCAATCGGTTGAAAGAGCGCCGCATGGGAACCGCTCTGCACCTCGTAGTCGGCAACGGCGAGCAGATTTTTTGCCACAAAAAACTCAGCCGTCAGGGTGAGTAAGAGGCTATAAAGCAGAGAGGAGAAAACCTTCCGCTGAAAGCTCTCCCCTGCATTTGTCTTCTTATGTTTCACGCTGCGCCGCGCCTCCTCTTTGCCGTCTCAACCAAAGTGTCGCCGCGGTCGCCAATAGGCTTAAGGACAGCGAAACGAAAAAGCGTTTCCAAAAGCCTTTTTCCGCCGCCGTCTTTGAACGTCTGCTGTTCTTCATGCTCCTATCCTCTCCTTGTCTCTTCGAGAAAACCGATTTCACATCCTTCACAGTACAGACCGCTTACTTTTCGATTTTATAGCCTACCCCCCAGACCGTGGTGATAATCTTGTCCTCACGGCTGTCCTCTTTTAACTTGCCGCGAAGGCGCCGAATATGCACCATGACCGTGTTGGTCGCCTCATAAACTCTCTCGTTCCAGACATTTTGGAAAATCTCATCCGTCGAGAAGACGCGCCCCGTGTTGCTTGCGAGCAAATAGAGGATGTCAAATTCGATCGGCGTGAGGCGTATCTCCTTGCCGTCCACGGAGACCTTGTGGTTATCGCGGTTGATGACCAAGCCGCGCACCGAAATCTCCCCTTTCTTCTTAGCCTCTTCCTCTTCTCCGCCGCTCCGCGGGTTAAACTGGGTGTAGCGGCGCAGCTGGCTCTTGACGCGCGCCGTGAGCTCCAAGGGATTGAAGGGCTTTGTCACATAATCATCCGCCCCGGTCCCGAGTCCCTTGATTTTATCGATGTCCGCACTCTTTGCGGAGAGCATGATGATCGGAATGTTTCTGGTCTCCCGTATCTTCGCGCACATCGTGAGACCGTCCATGCCGGGCATCATGATGTCCAGCAGGACGAGCTGAGCATCGTTCTCCTCGAGTAAGCGCAGTCCCTCCTCCGCATCGTTGGCCTTGAGCACCCGGTAACCGTCGCTCACCAGATAGATCTCGACCAGGTCCGCAATTTCCTTCTCGTCGTCCACTACCAGTATTGTTGTCTCCGTCGCCATAAGTCTCAAACCTCCTTTACACGCGGAAGCGATAGCCCACGCCCCAAATCGTCTCGATGTACTGCGGTTTTGCCGTATCCAGTTCGATTTTCTCTCGTATCTTCTTGACATGCACCGTGATGGTCGCAATCTCACCAAGGCTCTCCTCACCCCAGATTTCCCGGAACAGAGCCTCTCTCGTAAAGACGCGGTTCGGATTGGAGGCGAGAAAGTTCAGAAGATCGAATTCCTTGGCGGTCAGTGTTCTCTCCTCGCCGTTCACAAACACGCGCCTTGCGGTCCGGTCTATCTTTAATCCCCGAATCACAAGCACATCTCCTTGCTTTGCCGCGACCAGTCTCTCGTAGCGGCTTAAGTGGGCGCGCACCCGTGCGACCAGTTCCCGCGGCGAAAAGGGCTTCGTGATATAGTCATCCGCGCCGAGTCCGAGTCCCTGTACCTTGTCGATATCGTCCCGCTTGGCACTCACAATCAAAATCGGTGTGTTGTAGCGCTCTCTCACCTCGCGGCATATTTCAAAGCCGCTCTCGCCCGGCAGCATGAGATCCAGAATCATCAAATCATAGGTGCCGCTCAGCGCCTCCTGCATGCCGTCCCGCCCGTTGAGACAAATTTTTGTCTCAAAGCCGCTCGCCTGCAAATAATCCCGCTCGAGCTCCGCAATGCTCTCATCGTCCTCGACAATCAGTATATGTTTCAAGTCCAATCCTCCATGTGCTTCCTGAGCGAGAAGAGTATGGTCATTCCCTTCCCGGGTTCCGAGCGGGCCCAGACTCTGCCACCGTGATCCTCAATGATCTTTTTCACAATCGAGAGCCCTATGCCGCTGCCGCCCTTAAAATTCCGCGCCTCATCCGCGCGGAAAAAGCGCTCAAACACATAGGGCAGCTGGCGCGGCGCAATGCCGGGGCCGTTGTCGGAGAGTTCCACCCGGACAAAGTCGCCGTCATCGACCACCCGCATCCGTATCTCCCCGATTGCTTTGTCGCAGTACTTGATGGAATTGCTGATGATGTTGTTGATGACGCGGCGCATCTGCTCGGCATCGGCGACAAGCTTGACATCCTCCCCGAGCGATTCCGTAAAAGTGAAGCGGAAGCTGCGCGCCTCCGTCTCAAGCCTAAGATCCTCCGCGCAATCCCGGAAAAACTGCGCCGCCGGCACAATCGCAAAGTGGTAGGGGATGCGGTTCGAGTCGATTTTCGTATAAAAGGTGAGTTCGTCGATCAAATGATCCATCTCGTTGGCCTTGTTATAGATGGTGCGGATATAGCGGTCCATCTGCTCCGGGCTGCTGGCAACGCCGTCCTGAATTCCCTCCACATAGCCCTTGATCGAGGTAATCGGAGTCTTCAGATCGTGGGTGATGTTACTTAAAAACTCCTTGGCGTCGCTGTCCGCCTTTTCCTTCTCCTCCCGGTTCTCCTTGAGGCGCAGTCGCATCTCCTCAAAGTCGTCCATGAGGCCGCGCATTTCGCTCGACACATCCTCGGTGTCAAGCGGCGCGTCGAAGTTCCCGTTTTTAATCTCCCGCATTGCCTGCTCGAGGCGCTCCAGCGGCAATATCACCGCACCGTAAACCCAGAACGCCATCGAAAAGGCCACTATAACAAGAACAGCAATTCCCGAAATGAGCACTTGCGTGGTCAGATAGGAATCGCTGTTCTTCCAAATCCCCAGGATGAAAAGAGCCATGGGGATGATGATAATCATCAGGACCGAACCGAACAATCTGATTCTGGTCTGTTTCACAGACAGTCCCTCCGAGCAACTATCAATTGTAATTTAGCCGAGGTAGCTCTTCAGCTTTTCCGCGCGGTCCGTCTTCTCCCACGGAAGCGAAAGATCCTCTCTGCCGAAATGACCGTACGCTGCGGTCTGCCGGTAAATGGGACGCTTCAGATCGAGCATGCGGATGATGCCGGCCGGGCGAAGGTCGAACTCCTTGCGCACAATGTCGCAGAGCTCTTCATCCGAGAGCTTGCCCGTGCCGAAGGAATTGACCGAGACCGAGGTCGGCGTAGCGACACCGATCGCATAGGAGAGCTGAATCTCCACATTGTCCGCGAGGCCCGCTGCAACCAGGTTCTTTGCGACATAGCGCGCCGCATAGGATGCGGAGCGGTCCACCTTGGACGGATCCTTGCCGGAGAACGCGCCGCCGCCGTGGCGCGCATAGCCGCCGTAGGTGTCGACAATAATCTTTCTGCCGGTCAGGCCCGCATCGCCGTTCGGACCGCCGATCACAAAGCGGCCGGTCGGGTTGATATAAAAGCGCGTGTGCTCGTCCACGAGTTCCTGCGGGAGCACCGCATCGAAAACATACTTCTTCACATCCGCGTGAATCTTCTCCTGACTCACCTCCGGATCGTGCTGGGTCGAGAGGACCACCGCGTCGAGACGAGCCGGCTTGCCGTTCTCATCGTACTCGACCGTAACCTGGCTCTTGCCGTCCGGGCGAAGATACGGGAGCGTCTTGTCCTTTCTGAGCTCGGTCAGCTTGCGGCAGAGCTTGTGTGCAAGGCTGATCGGATAGGGCATGAGCTCCGGCGTCTCACGGCAGGCATAGCCGAACATGAGTCCCTGGTCGCCGGCGCCCTGATTGAGCTCCTCGTCCTTCTGTCCCTCTCTCGCCTCGAGCGCATGGTTCACACCCTGCGCAATGTCGGGCGACTGCTCATGCAGCGCGGTCAAAACCGCGCAGGTATCGCAGTCAAAACCGTACTTACCTCTCGTGTAGCCGATTTCCCGCACGGTGTCGCGCACCAGCTGCTGGTAATCGATGCGCGCCGTCGTGGAAATCTCACCCATCAAGACAACCAGACCGGTTGTAGTGGACGTTTCGCACGCGACACGGCTCTCCGGATCCTGTGCGAGCAGTGCATCCAGAACCGCGTCCGAAATCTGATCGCAGATTTTATCCGGATGTCCCTCTGTGACAGACTCCGAAGTGAATAATCTTCTCTCCATTTTTCTTTTCTCTCCTCTAAAAGCAATTGCTTTTCTTTCAGCCGGCGACCATCATGAACTTTCGAAGGTCGCGCTCGTTGTTTGCCAGCTCAATGACGGCACCGAGGGCGCGAAGCTTCTCTTCAAAGTGTTCGTAGCCGCGCTGAATAAAGTGTATGTCGGAAATCGTCGTGATTCCCTCTGCGGCAAGGCCGGCAAGCACCAGCGCAGCGCCCGCGCGCAAATCGCAGGCGTGAATCTCGGCGCCGGTAAACTTCTCGACGCCGGTGATAATCGCTGTGTTTCCCTCCACCTTGCTACAGGCTCCCATTGCGCTCAATTCGCGCAAGTAGCGATACCGACTCTCAAAAATCGATTCGGTCAGGACGCTGACCCCGCGCGCCAAGGCCATGGCCGTGCCGACCTGCGGTTGCATGTCGGTCGGAAAGCCCGGATAGGGAAGGGTCTTCACATTGACGGGACGAAGACGCGACGTGCCGACCACGCGAATCGCGTCGTCAAACTCAAGCACCTCGCAACCCATCTCGATGAGTTTTGCGCTGATTGCCTCCATGTGTTTCGGAATCAGGTTTTTGACCATGATATCCCCGCGGGTAATCGCTGCCGCGAACATAAAGGTTCCCGCCTCAATCTGATCGGGAATAATGGAATAGGTCGCCGCATGAAAACGCGGGACGCCGACAATGCGAATCACGTCTGTACCTGCGCCCTTGATATTGGCTCCCATGCTGTTCAGGAAGTTCGCGACATCGACGATGTGCGGTTCCTTCGCCGCATTCTCCAGTATGGTTCTCCCCTCCGAGAGTGCCGCCGCCATCATGACATTGATCGTAGCGCCGACCGACACCACATCAAAAAAGATGTGCTCTCCGCGGAGTTTTTTGCTCTCAACGCGTATTCTGCCGTTGACAATCTCGACCTCGGCGCCGAGCGCGCGAAAGCCCTTTAAGTGCTGGTCTATGGGTCTCTGCCCGATTTCGCAACCGCCCGGCATGGGCACATCCGCCCGTCCGTACTTTCCGAGCAACGCACCGATTAAATAGTAGGAAGCCCGAATACGTGTCATGTTCTCGGACTCCACCGAGAGCTCACGTATCCCTTTTCCGTTGATTCGCACCGTGTGTGTATCGAGGCGCGTCACATCCGCGCCGATTTCCCGAATCGCATCCAGCATCATATTAATGTCCTGAACGTCCGGTAAGTTTTCAATTAACACATCCTCATCGGCCATGACGGATGCTGCGAGTATGCCAAGCGCCGCGTTCTTTGCGCCGCTGATCGAGACCTCACCGACCAACGGATTGCCGCCTTTCATGATATATTGTGCCATCTCACTCCTTTTGGCGTTCCTTCGCCGGAACATGGTCAGTGCTACTATATCACAGCTTTCTTTATTCGTAAATCAGCGTGAAGAAGTGAGCGCAGCAAAGTCACTTCGCCCGTTTTCAAACATACGAGTCGCCTCTTCCATCGTGAGCTTAAAGTAAGTACCGTCATCGATGCGATACAGCGAAACGGTCGAACGGTCGTAGCCGTAGAGAATGAGCGGGGTGCCGCCGTCCGAATAGGCGAGCAGCGGTGCGCCGCCCGAGACAAAGTAGAGTACCGCAGGCAAATTTGTTCCGTAGAGATCGAGCGCCGTCCCGTCCTGTCTTGCCGCGAGCAGCGCATCCTTACTCTGATCCGGATTTTTGATGTTTCGCGCACTCGCCGTGCCTGCCCGGCAGTAGAGCATGCGCCCGCCGCTCCGCACATAGCCGCGGTTTTCGTAGGCGATGTTGATGGCCTGCCCAGCACTCTGATAACGCCCCAGATACCTGCCCTGTCCGTAGGCCTCATAGCGCGCACTGTCGTCACTCTGTTTGTCGACCTGCATTCTCGGTGCGCTGTCAAAGCTCACCGCGTCCGATGCCGCCGCTCTTGCGCGCTTTGCCTGGAATCCGCGCGGTGTCGCCGTATAATAGACCTTTTCCTTCTCCGTATTGTTCTCGGTGAGCACGCGCGGTGCCGTCTCCTCCATGGAGTTCGAGACTATGGTATCGCTTCCGCTCACGCGGAAGCTGTGTTCTCCCGTCTTCGTGATTTTTTCCAAATGAATACGCGTTCCCGTCACCTGCACGTCCGAGAGCAGTACGCCGCTCTCCATGTAGCGCGTGGGATCCGGGTTCTTCGCATTGCTGTCCGTGATCTCAATGGCAGTGAGCGGCAGTTCCCGCACAACCCCGTTTAACTCCCAGCTGTTTCCCTCCTCGGCGATGCCGACCGCGAGGTCGTGCCCCAGGTAGCCGAGCGGACGCAGTAACTGCCCCGTGCCTGCGACAATCGGGGTGCGCTTTCGGCTTTCCACCTGCATCTGGTTGATAGCGGAGGACCCGAAACTGTTCGCCGTATCCTGCCATGCAAGTTCTTCCTGCGAAGCGCTGACCTGTAAGTTACTCTGCGCCGCATCGGCACAGAGCACAATGTACTCTTTGCTCTGCAAATCCAGGCCGTAGACCGCATTGCCGAGTTTAAAATAAAACATGGAGCCGCCGCTCTCCGCGGAAAGCACTTCCATATCCGCCTGTAACTCTTCGAAGCTCTCGGTGGTCGGAATAAAGGCCTGCTCGGTGACCGCACTCTTCGCGCTGTCATAGCGCATCAGTGAGATACCGACCTCGCCCTCGTGTTCGCCGCGGTTCATATAGCCCGCAAGGAGGAAATCGATGTCGCCCTTGTCCGAGAGGGAGAGAATTTTCAGACGGTGCTTTCGGTAGCCCGCGCGCACACCGCTGTCCACACCGCTCCGAAACGAAAAAATTCGCGTGTAGAGGCTGCGGGCACCGTCGAGCAGCCAGAGGTCGCCGTTGGAAATAACGGCCTTCCAGCGCTTGCCCTTGCTGTCCGTTGCCTGCACGTTTCCGTCCTCGTTGATGCCGAGGTACATCTTGGCACCCGAAAAACTCGACTGATCGCCGAGGAAAATCTCGTGCATGGTGCGGGTGTAATCCATGAGGTAAATACGCTCCGGCCCCTTTCGCATCACGAAATTTTCGCTGATTTCAAACTGCATCTGCGTGCCGTCCTCGCTGTCTCTCGACGCGAGAAAACTGCGGGACACAATGGCCAAATTGCCGTTGTATTCGAGGAGGCGCAGATCTGCCTCTCCCGTCACGGTGAGTTTTAACCCGCCGTAGGTCAGTTGGTTAAAGCTCGACTTTAAGTCCACACGGCCGAGTGTTGTATTGTCTCCGCCATCACCGCTCTCCAAGAAAACCGCATTTTCCTTCGCGCGGTCATAGTCGAAGTTGCGGTTGCTGAAATCCTCAGCGAGCGAGACAAAGTCTGCCGCGCGGCCCGCTTCATCCGCCAGAATACGCGCGTAGTAGTGGAGTTCTCCGACCTCCGCGGTCTTAACGGTCAAATCCAGTCGGTACTGGGTCCCCGGCTGCACCAGATTCTGGATGGGCAGCACTACTTTGACGTTCTTATCCTGTGTCTCCCAGTCCGTAATCTCCGTGCGCTCCACGAGATCCTTCAAATCCGCGGAGCGTATCTCATAGCGTATCCCCGTAATCGTCACATTCCCGCTCTCCACGGAAAGCGGCAGCTTCCTGTCCTCCGGCAGTATCACAAGACTGTCGAATGCGATGTCCGCATCCGTCGCGTTCTTATAGGCATGGAGTACATCCATGCGGCGCGACAGGGTCTCCGGCCAAATCACGGGGAGTACGGGCTCCGCAAGATAGGTCCGCTCGCCGCTCTGCTGTCTCCGCTGCTCGCGAATCGAGAGCGCAAACCAGATAATCAGAGCGACCGCAAACAGAAGCACAAACAACAATACACGAAAACGCAGTCTACGCTTGGGACCGCGGTCCATTTTGATCGGCATAAGTTCCTTCTTCTTTCCGGCTCTATGATTGTAAAACGACTGTTCACATGTTATCCTGTTAACAAACAAACGGCAGAGGAGGCGACTTTTGTATGAATGATGACAGACAAGATCGCAGAATCAGGAAAACTCGCTCGGCACTTCGCCGCTGTCTGAGTGCTCTTCTTTTGAAAAAGCCGGTCAAAGATATCAGCGTTCGCGAACTCACCGAACTTGCCGATATCAACCGGGGTACTTTCTACCTGCATTACCACGATGTCTTTGATCTCTTGCAGAATCTGGAAGAGGAGATGTTCCTGAAATACACAGCGTTGCTCGACCGCCACGATGCCGAGGAAGTCAAGGAAAGTCCGCGGAAACTCTTGGTCGATCTGCTCTGTTTCATTCAGGAGAACGCGGACTTAATCCGCATTCTGATCGGTTCAAACGGCGATCCGAACTTTCTCCAGCGACTCCGCTCCGTCTTCCAGGAAAAGATTTTGGTGCCCTGGTGGCAGTCCATTGCCGGCAAATCCGAACAGGAATACGAGTACTTCTATTCCTATATCACGGAGGGCGCAATCGGCTTAATGCGCCGCTGGGTCGAGAACGGCACGGACCTTTCTCCCGAGGAAATGGCAACGCTCGCGGAGCGTTTCATCGTCTTCGGTTCCTCCACCCTGCTTCCGCCCGGTTGGACCCTCAATGACCGGGACTGAATCAAATAACAGAAAAGAGCGTCGGCACATTGCCGACGCTCTTTTTGTCTCCGTCAAATATCACCCGGCTTCTCAATCTGGACAATTGCGGACTTCTGCATCGGGATTCGGCAATTCTTGTTGTTGCCAAACTCAACGATTACCGTGTCTTCCGTCATGTCGATGATGACTCCGTAGAAGCCGGAAGTCGTGAGCACCGAGTCACCGACCGCAATGCTCGAAAGCAGCGCCTCCTGCTCCTTCTTCTGCTTCTGCTGCGGACGGTATGCCATGAAATAAATCAGCGCACCGAAAAAGATAATGTAAACGCCCCAGAACAGAATGTTGTTTGTTCCGCCTGTCAGTAAGACTCCGCTCATGCTTTTGCCTCCATGCCCTCTATTTTTCTTTCCTTATATGCCCGGAACTCACCTCGATCGATGGCGTCACGGATTTCTTGCATCATTGTATTATAAAAGTACAGATTGTGCAAGACGCAAAGCCGCATCCCGAGCATCTCTCCCGCCTTCAAAAGGTGGCGAATATAGGCGCGTGAATAGGAGCGGCAGGCCGGGCAGCCGCAGCCCTCTTCAATGAGACGCGCATCCAGCTCATACTTCCTGTTGAAGAGATTAATCTTGCCGCTGTTCGTGTAGACATGTCCGTGGCGGCCGTTTCGCGAGGGGTATACGCAGTCAAAGAAGTCCACGCCTCGCTCGACCGCTTCCAGAATGTTCTGCGGTGTGCCGACTCCCATTAAATAAGTCGGCTTTTCGCGCGGCAACTCCGGAACCACGGCATCGAGAATGCGATACATTTCCTCCGCGCTCTCGCCGACCGCAAGTCCGCCGACCGCGTAGCCGTCGAGATCCAGCTCCCGTATTTCCCGCGCATGGCGTATGCGCACATCCTCAAGTATGCCGCCCTGGTTGATTCCGAAGAGCAGCTGCTCCGGGTTCACGCGGTCCGGCAGAGCGTTGAGCCGCGCCATTTCCGTTTTGCAGCGCTTTAACCAACGCGTGGTGCGGTCCACACTCTGTTCGATATAGCTTCTCTCCGCAAGGCTCGGCGGGCACTCGTCGAAGGCCATCGCAATGGTAGAGCCCAGATTCGACTGAATTTGCATGCTCTCTTCGGGCCCCATAAAGATTTTCCTGCCGTCAATGTGAGAGCGGAAGGTGACGCCCTCTTCTTTGATCTTTCGCATGCCCGAGAGCGAAAACACCTGGAAACCGCCGGAGTCCGTGAGTATGGGTCTGTCCCAGTGCATAAAACGGTGCAGGCCGCCGAATTCGTGAATCAGTCGGTCGCCGGAGACCTTCCCGTCGCCCGGGCGAACATGGAGGTGATAGGTATTCGAGAGCTGCACCTGCGTGCCGATTTCTTTTAAATCATCGGTCGATACCGCACCCTTAATGGCGGCGACCGTGCCCACATTCATGAAGACCGGCGTCTCAATGCTGCCGTGTACCGTCTCCATATGTGCGCGCTTTGCTCTTCCCTCGCTTGCCAGAATTTTGTATTTCACAACGTATCCTCTCTGCCAAGAAGAGGAGGAGCTCTGCTCCTCCTCTTCTATTCGCGTATCACCGAGAGCTCTGCCCTCGGAACGAATTACTTTTTCTTTTTCTTTGCAGCCTTTTCCGCCTTCTCCGCAGCCTTTTGCGCCGCCTCTTCCTCGGCCTTCTTCTTGTCGTGCTTGCCCTCCATGAGATCCCAGAGCGGGCTTGCGATTGCAATCGAAGAATAGGTGCCGAAGATGGTTCCTACCATGAGCGGCAGGGTAAAGTCGCGAATCGAAGACACACCGAGCAGGAAGAGAATAAAGATGGTCACAAAGGTCGTGATCGAAGTCAGAATGGAGCGCGAGAAGGTCTCCGTGATACTCTTGTTCGCAATCTCTCTTCTGTCCATACGCGGGAAGAGCTTCTGATTCTCACGAATGCGGTCAAAGATAACAATCGTGTCGTTGATCGAGTAACCGACCAGCGTCAGCATGCAGGCCACGAACGAGGAACCGATGCTCCAGCGGAACACCACGTAGAAGGCAAAGAGCACCAACACGTCGTGGCAGAGGCACATGATGGCCGAAGCCGCAAAGCGGAAATTCGAGAAGCGGAAGCGAATGTAGACCAGCATTAAGAGCAGGGCAATCGCAACCGCGAGCACCGCATCGCGGCGCATCTCACCGGAGATCGTGCCGGAAATGCTCTCCGCCGTAATCTTCTCCTGATCGATGCCGAACTTCTCCGCCAGTGCCTGATCCAGCGCCTGACGCTCGTCCACGCTGAGCGCACGTGTCTTGATGATGACCTCGTCGGTGCCCTGGACCTTTGCCGCCTGGATGTCGTTGTCACCGGTAATACCGGCAACCACCGGCTTCACTTCCGTATCGATGCGCTCAAGCGACATATCCTCGTTGAAGGTCACGTTGGTCGAGGTACCGCCCTTAAAGTCGAGGCCAAAGTTCAGCGCACTGCCGCTCTTCGCCTGATAGACACCCATGCCGATAAATCCGGACGCAATGATCGCGAGGGCAAAGCCGAAGAAAAGCTTGCGCTTGCCGATAAAATCAAAGGTCTTTCTCTCTCGGATTTTTCCGAAGAGTCCCTTCTTGTCGAGACCGAGCTCGATGAAGGAAGTGACCCAGCTTCTCGTAATCAGGAGCGCCGTGAACATGGAGACCACAACACCGAGGCCAAGCGTCGTCGCAAAGCCCTTAATGGTGCCCGTGCCCATGATATAGAGAACGGCTGCCGCAATCAGCGTCGTGATGTTACCGTCGATAATCGCGGAGAGTGCCTTGTGGAAACCGGACTTAACGGCCTCACGCACACTCTTTCCGAGGCCGATTTCCTCGCGGATACGGGTGAAAATAATGACATTCGCATCGACCGCCATACCGACCGAGAGGATGATACCCGCGATACCCGGAAGGGTCATCGTGATATCGAACGCGCTGATTAAGCAGACCGTGAGGCTGATGTAGAGCGCCAGTGCGAGCGCCGCCGCAAGACCCGGCAGCCAGAAGATGCCGACCATGATTGCGACAATCGCAAGGAAGCCGACCGCACCCGCCTTTAAGCTGGTGTGAATTGCCTGCTGACCGAGCTGAGCGCCGACCACGTTCGAACGGAGCTCCTCGAGCTCAAGACGCAGCGAACCGATGCGGATCGTGGACGCAAGCTGATCTGCCTCCTCGTAGTTCTGCATGCCGTCGATCTGGCAGGTTCCGCCCGTAATTGCATCGCGGACCACCGGGTTCGAATACGTTCTGCCGTCGTAGATAATGGCAATGTGCTGGCCGACCAACTTGCTCGTCGCATCGGCAAAGGCCTTCGCCCCTTCCTCGGTGAAATCGAGTTCCACGAGATACTTGCTCTGCCCCGTGGTCTTGTCCTGCATCTGTGCCGGCTTTGCGCTCTTCACCTGATCGCCGGTCAGAATGACCGCACCGGTCGGATCCACAAAGGTCAGCGAACCCGGACGACCGAGATCTTCGAGAATCTGGTTCGCATCGGAGACACCCGGAATGTCGATGTTAATACGATTCCGGCCCTCCTGATAGACCTGCGCCTCGGTGGAGTAATTCTCCACGCGCTGCTGGAGCTTGAAGATGGTGTCCTTCATGTCCTGCGCGCTCGGATTCTCCTCCTTCGCCTGGTAGGTGATGCTGACACCGCCCGCGAGATCCAGACCGAGCTTAATCTTATTGCTGCGCATACTGTCGTATGCGAGATATAAGAAGCCCGCCAGAAGCGCAAGAAGCACCAGCAGGCGCAGCGCGCCCTTTCCCTTTTCGCTCTTCATACTAGCTACCTCCCCCTTGATTGTCAGATTGCCGCCTGCTCCTCCGCCGCTGCCGCCGCATCCAACATCTCGGCCGCTTTGATCATGATGGCACACTCAATCCGCTTTTTTTGCATCGCGCAGCCAATCTCATAGGCATCCGTCAGATTGTGATGGAAGTTGTGAGAGTTTGCCGCACAGCCGCCGCTACAGTAGAAACGAACCTCGCAGTCCTTACACTGCGGCTTGGCATAGACATTACATAATTTGAACTCATCGCAGATATCGCTGCGCTGAATCCCGCTGTCAACATTGCCGAGCAGGAATTCCTCCTTGCCGACAAACTGATGGCAGGGATAGAAATCGCCCCAGGGCGTCACCGCGAGATACTCGGTGCCCGAACCGCAGCCCGAGAGACGCTTTGCGACACAGGGCCCCTGCTTTAAATCGATCTGGAAGTGGAAAAAGACAAAGCCTCTTCCCTCCCGGCGACGCTTCACATATTCCGCCGCGAGCTTGTCGTACTGCTCGAGGATAATCGGCAGATCTTCCTCGCGTATCGCATAGGGCTCCGCTGGGTCCGCGACCACCGGCTCCATACTCATCTTCTCAAAGCCGAGGTCCGCAAAGTGCAACACATCCTCCGAAAACTCCAGGTTGTTGTGCGTGAAGGTTCCGCGGATGTAGTAGTCCTTGTGAAGCTTTTCCCGCTCCGCCGCAAAGCGTTGGAATTTCGGAACAATGATGTCGTAGCTGCCCTGCCCGCCGCGCGTGGGGCGCATGCGGTCGTTCACTTCCTTGCGGCCGTCAAGCGAGAGAACCACGTTCGACATCTCGCGGTTGCAGAACTCCGTGATCTCGTCATTTAAGAGCACACCGTTCGTGGTCAGCGTAAAGCGGAACAGCTTGTCGTGCTCCTTCTCAAGCGAGCGTCCGTATTCGACGAGCTGCTTTACAACCTTCCAGTTCATGGTCGGCTCGCCGCCGAAGAAATCGACCTCCAGATTTCTGCGGGAACCCGAGTTCGCAACCAGGAAATCCAGTGCCTTCTTGCCGACTTCAAAACTCATCAGCGCTCGTCTGCCGTGGTACTCGCCCTCTTCCGCAAAACAATAGCGACATGCGAGGTTACAGTCGTGGGCAATGTGAAGACAGAGCGCCTTGACGACAGTCTTTCTCGCCTTAAAGTCGCGCACAAAGCTCTGGTAGCCATCCGTGGTGAAGAGCTCCTCGGCATCAATGAGCGCCTGCATGGTCTCAATGACTTCTTCGATCTCCTCCGCCGGATAATCCGCCTTCAGTTCCGCGCGGACCGCCTCCTTGGCCTCCTCGGAGAGCGGTGTCGCCTTCTCGAGTTCTCCGACCACCGGCTCGGCAGCCTGTACCGCCCGGTAGAACGCCGGATCCGCAACATGCACGGAGCCCGAGTTGACGTCCATCACAATGGCAATGCCGTTGTTGATAAATTGGTGAATCAAGCCTTTACCTGCTTTCTATATACAAACTTCTTTATAAAACACATGCGAAGCCCGCCCGAAGCGGGCCGCAAAAATACCTTGCAAGATAAGAACCCCTACAATCCTCTCAGACTGTAGGGGTCTCCCGTCGTCTCCGGGCCTTATCTGTTCTCGTTCTCGCAGCTCTGATTTCCAACGGTGCAGGAAGTCTTGCACGCGGACTGGCAGGAAGTCTGGCACTCGCCACAACCACCATGCGCCATGCTTGCCTTCAGAGGCTTCTCATTCAGCGTCATAACATGCTTCATCTCATTGTCCTCCTCTCCGTGATACTCTGAAAAATTATAACATACCGTATATTACTTGACAACGGCTTTCTCCGCCGCGAGAGTCAGCTTGACCTCGGCAATTCTGGTCTGCTCCATGCGCGTCACCGTAAAGCGTATGCCGTCCCGCTCCACACTCTCGCCCTCCTTCGGAAAGTGCTCGAGCTGCTCCAGCACATAGCCGCCGATCGACTCATAGTCCTCCGAGGAAAGCTTTAACTGCAGCGCCTCATTCAAATCGTCAATCTTTACGTTGCCCTCGACGAGATAGGTGTTCGGGGCAAGGCGCCGTATGCTCTTCTCCTCATCGCGGTCGTATTCGTCTCGAATCTCTCCCACGATTTCCTCGAGAATATCTTCCATCGTCACCATGCCCGCGGTCACACCGTACTCATCCAGCACAATGGCGAGATTCGTATAATTTTTCCGCATCTCAACCATGAGTTCCGAAGTCTTTTTCTGTTCATACGTAAAGAGCGGTTTCCGCATCAGCTCCGCAATGCAGAAATTTTTCTCCGGCGCGCGGAACAGAAGATCTTTGACATTCAAAATGCCGACTATGGTGTCCGCCGAATCCTTATAGACCGGGATGCGCGTGTACTGCTCTTCGCGCACCACCTCCATCAATTCTTCTTTTGTCGCTTCGATGTCGATGCAAGTCATATCGATGCGCGGAATCATAATATCCCGCGCGCTCCGATCACCGAAATCAAAGACATTGTCGATGATTTTCCGCTCGTCGTTCTCGAGCACACCGTCCTCATGTCCCACCTGGACTATGGTTCTAAGCTCCTCCGCGGTCATGAGTTCTCTCTCATTCGGACGGTCCGCACCGAAGAGCTTCATGACAAGGCGCGCCAGATTGTTGACCACAAAGACCAAAGGCGTAAAGAGCCACATCAAACTGCGCACCGGACCCGCCGCGCGAAGCGCGATTTGCTCCGCATTGCGGCTTGCCATGGTCTTCGGTGCAACCTCACCGAATACCAGAACCGCAAGGGTCAAAACACCGGTCGCCACACCGACCATCTTGCTGCCAAAGAGCGAGAGCGTCACTGTCGTCGCGAGCGAAGAGGCGTAGAGATTTACCACATTGTTGCCGATTAAAATGACCGAGAGCATTTTCTCGGGCTTTTGCAAAATCGCAAGCAGCGTGACCGCGCGCTTATCGCCCTGCCCCGCGAGTGTGCGTATGCGTATGCGGTTCACGGTCGTGAGGGCCGTCTCCGCCGAGGAGAACAGAGAGGAAGTCCCGAGCAGGAGGATGAGCAGACATAGTTGTATGAGATCTTGGCGACTCAAGATTGTCTCCTTTTGGAAAGCAGGCGTTTCATTCCCCGCGCGAGTTCGATGAGAGCCGTGAGGCCCATGCCGAACGCGATGAAGAGGTCGCCGAGGTTAAACACCAAATGTTCCGTTTTTTGATTGACGAGGGAAAGATAATCGACCACGTAACCGCGGAAAAAGCGGTCAAAGAGATTGCTCGCGCCGCCCGCAAGCACCAGGGCGAGCGCCGTTTTTTCCGCTTTCCTACCGCGCTTCGGGAGCAGGGTAGAAAAGCGAAGCAGCACCAGACTCTCAATGAGCAGCGGCCCGCCGAGCACGATTTCCCTGTGCTTTTTGAAGAAGCCGAGCGGCAACCCCTCGTTGTGAAAGCGCTTTAAGAGGAGCAGGGGCTTTCCGGGCGGCAGTTCCCGCGGAAACGCCTTCTCAGGCAGGGCTTCGACCGCACTTTTCCCGACTAAATCCAGAGCAGTGAGAAACGCAATCAAACGATAGTACCACATTAGGCCGCCCCCATGGGCCTCCCCATCAAGGTAGAAATCACGTACCAGATGAGAACAATAACGCCCAGCACAATACGGTAGTAACCGAAGACCTTGAAGTCGTTTTTCTTAACCCAGCTCATCAGGAAGCGTATCGAGTACAGCGAGACCAGGAAGGCCACCGCCATGCCGAGCACGAGGTAGAGAATCTCGACATTGCCGAAGGGGACGCCGTATTTTATAAATTTTACAAACTTCAGGAGGCTCGCACCGAACATAACCGGGATGCCGACAAAGAAGGAAAACTCTGCCGCCACCGCGCGGGAACAGCCGAGAAGCACTGCGCCGAGTATCGTGACGCCCGAGCGCGAGGTGCCGGGAATCAGCGCAAGCACCTGAAACATGCCGATGTAAAGCGCGGTCTGGTAGTTGAGCTGCCACATCTTAGTAATCTGCGGCTTGCTCGTCTGATTCCGGTTCTCAATCAGAATGAAGAGAACGCCGTATATCACCAGCATAATCGAAACCACAAGGCCGTTGTAGAGGTGCGTGTCCATCCAGTCGTCGAGCAGTTTGCCAAGGATGGCGGCCGGAATGCAGGCCACAATAATCTTACTCCAGAGCGTCAGGGCAACCCTTCTCTGGTCGCCGCGTTTCGAGCGACTCAAAGGATTCAGGCGGTCAAAATAGAGCATGACCACAGCAAGAATTGCGCCGAGCTGAATGACCACGCGAAACATCTCCATGAATTCCGGTGAGACATCCAGATGAATCAATTGGTTGATTAAAATCAGATGGCCGGTCGAACTGATCGGCAACCACTCGGTAAAGCCTTCGACCATACCGAGCACAATCACTTTTAGAATTTCAATGATGCGCATACGTAATCTCCGTCTTCTTTCTCTTTCGTTTGCATTTGCCTTCAGATGTTTTCAATCTGCCAGTCGATCGGTTCTTCCCCGACCGAGCGCAGAAAGTCATTGGCCTTTTGAAAGTGGCCGCAGCCGAAGAACCCCCGGCTCGCGGAGAGCGGCGAAGGATGCGGCGAGGTCAGCGCCAGATGCTTCTCCCGGTCTATCATCGGCAGCTTTTCCTGCGCGGGTCGTCCCCAGAGCAGAAAGACCAGGCGCTGATTCGAGCTGTTTGCCGCCCTTAGAATCGCATCCGTAAACTGCTCCCAGCCCTTGCCTCGGTGCGAGAATGCCGCGTGCGCCCGCACGGTGAGCACCGTATTTAAAAGGAGCACCCCCTGCTCCGCCCACTTTTTTAAGTAGCCGTTATTCGGGATATAGCAGCCCAGTTCTTCGTGTAACTCACGGTAGATGTTCTTCAGCGAAGGCGGTATGACACGCTGCTCGGGCAATACCGAAAACGCGAGCCCGTGCGCCTGGTTCGGTTCATGATAAGGGTCCTGCCCCAGTATCACCACGCGGACTTTTTCGAGCGGTGTCAGTTCCAGCGCTTCAAATATTCTGTTTGCCGGCGGGTAGATTTGCTGCGTCCGGTACTCTTCTTCCACAAACTGATAGAGCTCCGCGTAATAGGGCTTTTTAAACTCTGCCCGCAGAGCCGGAAGCCAGTCGTTCTGAATTGCGGCCACCTGTTTTGCCATCCTCTCTTTGCGTTATCATGCGTTTCACTCAAAAATATTCTTAATAATAACATAAAATAAGAGCCCCTGCGCAGCTTTTTTGCCGCACAGAGGCTCTGTACCCGCACTCAGCGTACTTCTCGGTGCAGGGTATAACGCCGGAGTCTCGGGCAATACTTCATTGCCTCCATGCGCTCCGGGTGGAGTTTCTTGTTCTTCGTGGTGGTATAGTTCCGATCGCCGCACTCCGTGCAGGCGAGCGTGACGCGCGTTCTCCCTGAATTTGCCATGGCTTTTCTCCTCTCAAGAAACCGCTCCGGCAAGGGCCGAAGCGGTCATCAGGCTACAGTTAGGCGAAAACTCTTGCGACTTTGAGGCTTTCGTATTTGCATCCTGTTTGCATATTCATAGTAGCAAAGCCATGGTTTGCTGTCAATGTATCTTTTTTATTTTTCTTCGAGCACTTGGAAGATGAAGAACTTGAGGTAGTAGGTTTCTCCCGCTGCCCAGAGGATCGGGTGGTCCGGCGCCTGGGTGGAAAAGTATACCTGGCGGAGACGCTTTCTCGCGCCGCGCGCTGCCTCCTGTATGGTCTTTGCAAAGAGCGCCTGCTCCATAAAGTGCGAACAGGAACAGGTCGCCAGGAAGCCGCCGTCCCGAACAAGCTTCATGCCGCGGAGGTTAATGTCACGGTAGCCCTTGACCGCGCGCTTAACGGTATCCCGCGACTTGGTAAAGGCCGGGGGATCCAGTATGACCAAGTCAAAGCGCTCGCCCGCTGCCTCCAGTCGCGGCAGCAGTTCAAAGACATCCGCAGTCTCAAAGCGCACTCGTTCCGAGAGTCCGTTTAAGGCGGCATTCTCGGTGGCCTGCGAAACACCGAGTGCCGAGGCATCGACCCCCAGCACTTCCCGCGCACCCGCAAAGCCCGCATTCAGAGCAAAGGAGCCCGTGTGCGTAAAGCAATCCAGTACCCGTGCACCGTGCGAAAAGCCCTGTACCGCACGGCGATTCAACTTCTGGTCGAGGAAGAAGCCGGTCTTCTGCCCCTCGGCCACATCCACCCAATAGTGCACCCCGTTCTCACAAATCTGAACCTTGGTGTCAAAGGGCTCGGAGAGAAAACCTTTTACCCGGTCCATGCCCTCCTTAAGTCTCTCCTTCGCATCGCTCCGCTCGTAGACACCGCGAATCGGAAGCCCCTCCTCAGAGAGAACTTCGAGGAGTATCTTTAGGACTCTTTCCTTCATGCGATCCATGCCGAGCGCAAGGCTCTCCAGCACCAAGACATCGTTAAATTTGTCCACAGTGAGGCCGGGCAAAAAATCCGCCTCGCCGAAAATCAGACGGCAGGCTCCGGTATCGATGACCTGCTTTCGAAGCCGCACCGCAGCCTCAATCCGGGCGCGCAGAAAGGCATCGTCAATCTCCTGCGCCACGTTTCTGGTCATCATCCGCACGCGCAGCTTGGAATGCAGGTTCATAAAGCCGTTGCCGAGGGGATAACCGTCGTGGTCCAGTACGGTCACAAGATCGCCGTTCGTAAAATTGCCCTCGACCCGCGCCACTTCGTTGTCGTAGATCCAGGCACCGCCGCTCTTAAAAGCGCGTCCGCTGCCCGGCTTTAAACTCACTTTGCAGGGATACATCCTTTTCCCCTCCTCAGTTCTTCATACCGGGTTCCCAGCGCACCGAGACCCCCATGCCGAAGGCATTCGGACCCGTGTGGCAGGAGACACTGTAGGAAAGCGGATCGTAGAAGACCGTCTCCGTCGGAAAGGCCTCCTGTCCCAGCTTCTTCCACTCCTCGATATCAGCCTCATCCGGGAAGCTGCCCGCCTGGCCGACCCATATCTTTCTGCCGGCGTCCAAGAAGCCCTGCGCCGCCTTCAAAATCTCCTCGACCTCGCGCTTCTTGCAGTGCTTGCTGCCGCGCACCGTCGCAAAGGGCTCCACCTTCTCACCCTTGATGACAAGGAGGGGCTTGATGTTCAAAATACTGCCCACCGTCGCCGCAGCGCCGGAAATCCGGCCGCCGCGCTTCAAATATTTCAGATCTTCCACGCCCACATAGACAATGGAGAGAAGGGCGATTTTTTCAATTTCCTCGCGCATCTCCCGCGCCGAGAGCCCCGCCTCACGCATTGCAAGCGCATCCAGAACAATGTGGCGCATCGTAATCGAGATGCGGCGCGCATCCGCGACCTCGACCCTGCCGTCGTAATCCTCCGCGAGGAGGCGCGCCGAGGTGTAGGTACCGCTTAAGCCGGAGGACATCGGAATAAACAAAATCTCATCGTAACTCTCAAGCAAATTGTCCCAGAGGCTTGCCATCTCGCCGGGAGAGGGCTGGGAAGTGCGGAGCACCGTATCGCCGGTCAACAGCTCGTAGAAATGCGCCGTTGTCAGGTTCTTACCCTCGTGGTATACATCCTCCCCCGCAATGAAGGGCATCGGCAGCACCGAAATGCCGAGCCGTTCCGCCTCCGCCTGGGAAATGCCGCTGTTCGAATCCGTCACAATTGCTGTCTTCATGCTTCACCTCGCTTCTTTCTCTGTCAACGCGCGGTAGCTCTGCGCCGGCAGGGCTATGTGTTCCCGCTGAAATGCTTCCGCTATACGCCCGGTGAGCGCATAGTTTAAATCCCAATAGTCCTTGGTCTTACACCAGACACGCAGGGTAAAGACCTGCCCCCGCTCCTGCAGTTCGGTCAGCGCGACAAAGGGCGCTGCCGGGGCATCCGGCGGCAAGAGCACCGCCTTCTCCGCCTCGATTGCCGTGCGAAGCAGCTTGAGCACCTTTGCGATATCCGCCTCTCGCCCCACAAGGAAGCTCATGTCCAATCTTCGCTTCTCGTGGGCGCTGTAATTGGTGATGTTCGCGTTCATAAGACTGCCGTTCGGCACCGTAATCTTCTTGTTGTCGATGCTGATGAGCACCGTGTAAAAGAGACTGATTTCCCCGACTGTGCCGCCGACGGATCCCGTCTCAATGTAATCGCCGATTCGGAAGGGGCGTGCAAGGGTAAGCATAATGCCGCCCGCGAGATTCGAGAGTGAGCCCTGCATCGCAAGCCCCAGGGTCACGCCCGTAGATGCGATGACCGCGGTGACCGAGGCCATGGGCACGCCGACGATTGCTACCACGGCGATGACCAGCAGGGCATAGAGCAGCGCCCGCAACAGATTCAGCATGAAACGCTTCATGGTCTTGTCCATGGGCACCTTGACCCCCGGCTTTTCCGCAAGTCGCGTGACCTTTCGGATGATTACGGTGCCCAGTTTCCAGACCAACAGCGCAAACAGCAGGCGGACCAAGAGTCCCCAGAGCGCCGCGCCGGTTCCGGGCTTCCAGAGCACATTCTGCCAAAACCACTGTAGAAACGTAATTTTCTCCGCCACATGCGTGGTGACGGCCTCTGATACCTGTTCTGTCATGATGACCTCCTCATAACATCGGGGAAATGAAACGAAGCAGGCAGTGCTCCGCGCGCTGAAACAAAGTTCTGCCGTAGAGATACTGCTCCGTGACCTCGCGACACAGCGGAAACGTGTCCAGAAAACACTGCTTCATCTTCGCAATCGCGCGGTAGCGGTAAAAGAGCACGCCGTTCTCAAAGTGATGGTAGAGCGAGCGGAAGTCTAAGTTAATGGTGCCGCAGACCGCAAGTTCATCGTCCGCCACACACTGCTTCGCATGCATGAAACCCGGCGTGTACTCATAAATACGAACGCCCGCGCGCGTCAGCACATTGTAATAGGAGCGTGTCGCCTGATAAACCATCTTCTTGTCCGGGATGCCCGGCGTTATGATACGCACATCCACCCCGCGCTTTGCCGCCAGGCAGAAGGCCTGGCTCATCTCATCCGTGATAATGAGATAGGGTGTCATAAAATAGACATAGCGCTTCGCATGGTTTACGAGGTTCATGTAAACGTTTTCGCCCACCTGCTCTCCGTCGAGCGGCGAGTCCGCATAGGGCTGGCAGAAACCGGGTTCCGCCGCGCAATAATCGGGCAGACTGAGGTAGCGCTCCAAATTTTCCGCGTCCTTTTTTTCACCCCGTATCGCATTCCAGTTCTCAAGGAAGATGCCGGTCAGGTTGCGCACCGCCTCGCCCGTCAGGCGTATGCCGGTGTCAAACCAGTGCCCGTAGGGGTGGGTGATGTTAAAGTACTCCTCCGCCAGATTGTAACCGCCGGTAAAGCCCACCTTGCCGTCGATGACCGTTATTTTCCTGTGGTCCCGGTGATCCAGAAAGGCGTTGAAGAGGGGCGTCATCGGATTAAACACGCGCGTCTGTATTCCCGCCGCCTCCATGCGGCGTATGAAATCGTGATCGATAAACCAAATGCTGCCGATGTCATCGTAAAAAAGTCTCACCTCTACTCCCGCAGCCGCACGCTCGGAGAGAACCTCAAAGAGGCGCAGGAAAGCGCTCTTCTCCTCGATTGCATGGTACTCCATAAAGATGAAGCGCTCCGCCTTTTTAAGTGCCTCAAGCTGCGCCTCAAAAGCCTCTTCCGCGGTCGGATAGAAGCAGATGTCCGTATCTCGGTATACCGGGTACCCGAGGCGGTCGGAGAGATAACGGAACTGGTTCGCAATGCCGTAATCTTCGGCCTCCAGTTCCTCCAGAATGCCGCCCTGCTGCGGCATTGCCGGAAAGAGATGCGCATCGATTCTTTCATAGCGCCACCGCATGCGCCGGGTCGCGCCGTTAAAACCGATCAAAAGATACAGCGGTACGCCGAGAAAGGGAGCCCCTGCAATCAAAAGAATCCAGGGCATTTTCATGGCCGAGTTGATGTGTCGCCCGTAAATACCGAGCACCAGAATAAAGGCGAGCCCGTGGATCAGGAGCGGAATCCAGGGGTAGTCTCCTGTCAGATTGCGGAGTACTATGTAGACCCATACGAGTTCCACGATAATTGCAAACAGCGCAAACAAACCCCGTTTGATGCCGTTTCGCACCTCTGTCTTGCGTTCGACTCGCATTGCCCGTTCCATCTTGCTTCCACTCCCTTTCCGATACAACCAATCGCCCCCTCAGTGTAACACGCGTTGCATTTCTTGTCGCGTTTTTATCGACTTCTCTCCTACTTTGCGCCGCTCTGTGTTAAAATAAAAGCATCTGAATTGGTCGGTATTTTGTATCGTTTAGGAGGGAAACTATGAAAGAACTCGGCTACTACGACGGCAAATTCGGTCCTCTCACAGAGATGCAAATTCCCATGTGCGACCGCGCCTCCTGGTTCGGCGACGGCGTCTACGACGCAGGTCCCGCAAGACACGGGGTCATTTTTGCGCTGGATGAACATGTGGACCGCTTCTTCCGCAGCGCGGCACTGCTCGATATCACGATGCCGCTTACGAAGGAAGAGCTGAAGGCACTCTTACAGCGTCTGCTAGGTGAGATGGATGATGACGAGCTTTTTGTCTACTACCAGGTGACCCGCGGCAACCCGACCGTCCAAAAGCGCTCCCACTGTTACGAGCACGGAGTCCCCGGAAAGCTCTGGGTTTCTCTCAGCCCGAACCGCATTTCGGACGGCAAGGAACCGGTCTCGCTGATTACCCTCGAGGACACGCGCTTTTTGCACTGTAATATCAAGACCCTGAATCTGATTCCCTCGGTCATAGCTTCCCAGAAGGCAAAGGATGCGGGTGCCGATGAGACCGTCCTTTACCGCCCCGGCGAACTTGTGACCGAGTGCGCGCACTCGAACGTCCACATCCTAAAGGACGGCGTCTTAAAGACCCACCCGGCGGATAACCTGATCCTCGGCGGCATTGCCCGCGCCCACCTGCTTCGCGCCTGCGATGCGCTCTCCGTTCCGACGGATGAGACCGCCTTTACGCTCTCCGAGCTCTTCGATGCGGATGAGGTCATCGTCACAAGTTCCTCGAATCTCTGCATCCGCGCCGAGAAAATAGACGGTAAACCCGTCGGCGGCAAGGCACCCGAACTCTTTGAACGCCTCCGCAGCTACTTAATCGATGAATTTCTCACGGAGACCGCCTGATTCAGGCGGTCTTTTTGCTTGCCAGAAAACGGTAAATCGCGGTGCCGATAATCAGCAGATAGCCGAGGACACTGAAAAGATCCGGGAGCTCCCGAAAGAGCAGAAACCCGAAGAGCGCCGCAAAGACCACCTGAATATAGTCGTAAACCGAAATTTCCTTTGCCGGCGCATAGGTATAGGCCATCGTGATGCCGAGCTGTCCGAGTGCGGCAGCGCAACCGGAGAGAAGCAGAAACACGAGTTGCCGCACCCCCATGCTCTCATACCCCGCAAGCATGAACGGCAACACCATGACACAGGAGAAAATCGAAAACGTGAGGATAATGACAGGCCCCTTGACACCGCCCTGTCCCGCCTTCCGAACGAAGGTATAGGCCGTACCCGCACAAAAACCGCCGAACAGCCCCACAAGCGCGGGAAGCGAAGTGAGCCCGAGCCCCGGCTTAATGACCAGTGCTGCACCGCTCAAAGCGACCAAGAGGCAGAGCCAATCCCGCTTAACCGGACGCTCCCCCAGAATAAAGAGTGACATCAGGATTGCAAAAAACGGCGACATCTTATTGAGCATGGTCGAATCCGCAATCGGCAGATGATCGATGGCCCAGAAGTTTGCGATGACACCCAGCATGCCGACAAACGAGCGCAGGAACACGGCCATGCGGTTGCCCTTTCCGATGCGGAACGGCTCTTTGGCGCGCCGTAACATAATGATCGCGACCAGCGCCGCGACCAGATTCCGGAAAAACACCTTCTGCATGACCGGCAATGTCCCCGCGAGTCGCACAAAAACCGCCATCAGCGAAAAGCCCGCCGCAGCGAGCACAATAAAACAAATTCCCTTTACGGTATTTCCCTTCAAACCAAAGACCTCAGCTTTCCTTTACTTCCATGCTATTTTGCGCTGAAACGACACTTTTCGCAAGGCGTTTTGCCCGCCGCGCAAGATTCACGGAAAATTCACACACGCCTCTCGTATTTTGCTTGCATTTCCGTCTTTAAGTTATATACTACTAATTAGTAATAACTATCTTTTTTTAAGGAGGTCTTTCATTATGAAGAATTTGGATCGCTACCTTTCCAATCTGATGATAGGAAACATTAAGCTGCACAACCTGCACTGGAACGTGACCGGTCTCACATTTAAGGCAGTTCACGAGTACCTTGAGGCACTCTACAACGACAGCTTCGAAAAGCTGGACGAGGTTGCGGAGCTTCAGAAGCAGCTCGGCCTTCCGGTCCTCGCTTCCGCAAAGGAGTATTTGGAGAACACGGACATTCAGGAGCTCGGCTACAAGGAGTACACCCCGGTTGAGGCAATCAAGTACGCGAAGGAGTATGTCGAGCACATGCGCGACCTTGCTCTGACCATACGCGAAGAGGCTGGTAAGGACGACTGCTTCGTTCTCACAAACCTCATGGAGGATCATGTGGCGGGCTACGACAAGCACATCTGGTTCCTCAACAACATGCTGAAGTAATATCCTTTCGAAACGGAGAAGCGCCTGTATCAACAACTGCGTTGATACAGGCGCTTTTTGTTTTCTCTTACTTGTTCTTCCGCTGCTCCAGATAATCGTTCAGCTCGGCATTGACAATGTCCGTAATGAACATGTGTCCGGGCACATGGGTGATGACCACCGGGGGCTTTGCATTTTCCACCGCTGCCTGGGGCGTCACGCCGCAGGGCCAGAACACGGGAATCTCGCCCTCGCGAATCTCAACCGCATCGCCGTAATCCGGCTTCATCACATCCGTGACGCCGATTTTCTCCGGATTGCCGATTTGTACCGGCGCGCCGTGGACATTCGGCATCTTCACCGTAATCTCATAGGCCTTCTCTGCCTGCTCCGGGGTCATGGGACGCATGGAGCAGACCATGGGACCCTCAAAGGGTCCCACCTTCTCGGTCTGAATGTTGGTCTTAAACATGGGAACGTTTCGCTTCATCTCAATGTGGCGAACCGGAACACCCGCCGCCATGAGAGCCTCCTCAAACGAGAACGAGCAACCGATCAAAAAGCCCACATAGCCTTCCTTCCAGTATGCGGTGACATCGGTGAGCTCCTTACTTACCGCGCCGTTCTCATACACCCAGTAGCGCGGCACATCGCTGCAGATGTTTCCGCCCTCGCCCATCGCATGGGTGTCGGGACTTCCCTGAATCACTTCCAGCACAGGGCAGGCAAAGGGGTTCTTCTCGGCATAGCGCTCAAAATCGGCCGCGTACTCCCCGGGGAGAATGACCAGGTTCGCCTGGGCATAGCCGCGGCACATGCCGGCGGTCGGGAAGTCAATCTTCCCTTCCCGAATCAGCTTCCGAACCGCAGAAGGTTTCATGTCGATATAAGGGGTGATGTCAAAAGCCATATCCGCTTGCTCCTTTCTTAAACCAACAAATCGCTGCCTGAACTCTGTTATATTCATTCCCAGCGCGTATCTTGCCTTTGTTTCTTATGCTCTGCTGTGCTTCGTCACGAATGCTTCGCTTTATGCGCGCACTGCCGTGACTGCAATCTCAACCTTTGCGTTCTTCGGGAGCGCCGCGACCTGGAATGCCGCTCTCGCCGGATAGGGTGCCTCAAAGAACTCGGCATAGACCTCGTTCATCGCCGCGAAATCCGCAATGTCAGCGAGGTAAACCGTCGCCTGCACCACATGCTCAAAGCCGAGTCCCGCCTCTTTGAGGATGGCGGCGATATTGCGGAACACCTGTGTGGTCTGTCCCTTGATATCATCCGCGGAGAACTCTCCGGTCGCCGGATCCAGCGGAATCTGACCCGAGACAAAGAGGGTTCCGTTTGCCTCGATTGCCTGCGAGTAGGGTCCGATTGCTGCCGGTGCGTTCTTGGTCACGATTGCCTTCTTCATAAAAACTCCTTTCCGAATCACAGTGTCTGTGCTTATCAGTATAATACAGGAACCACCTTAGTGCGAGAAAACTTCCTCGGCTTTCAGCGCTTTTTCGATCAGTTCCCGGATGTGTGCGGAGAGCGCGTGGTGCGTGCGGTTCTCCTTGCCGGGCCTAAGAGCAAAGGTCTCCAGCGGAAAATGATCGGACCGAATCGGCGCAGTACTCGTGTCCGGCGTAAGCGCCATGACACCGCACACCGGATTGGTACGCAACAGCTTGCCGATTCCGCCGTAAATTTCGTCGCTGCACGCATTCTTATAATAGGTCTCCAGCTGCCCGAGACTCGAGCGCTCCCCCGCCCAGATTTGCCGCACCTTTCGGTACTTGCACTCCAGTATGATGCTGCCGACATACCAGCCTGTTTTCTTGCTGAAAATGTGCAATAAAAGATCCGGATGATTGTGGTTCCTTCCGTTGTGACTTGTCGCAAAGTAGAGCGGATCCCGCTCTCTGTCCGCGCTGCGTTCTCCGAGAGTCTGGTTATAAACCAGCGCGAGGCGCACCTCCTCGTTTTCGTAGCAGACCCGGCTCCCGTCCCGAAGCGAAAAACCGCCGCCCTCACCGACCTCGTAGCTCTCCTCCCGATCTGTCTCGGTCGCAAAGTCCTCGAGCACATGCCGCAGTTTAAAATAGCACCAGAGTTCGTATAGCAAGCTGCTCTTTTGATAACTCAGGCGGTATATCTCCCGCATGGTGAGCCCGAGATGATCCCGTTCGAGCGATAGATGCAGACAGTACAGTATGTAGTAGCGATTGTCCGCCAGCATGGCCTGCGAAACCGCATAGACCTGCCGCCCCGAAATCTCCGGATACCAGGGCATATTGCGGAGCGCATTCAGCAGATGGCGGTAGCGTCGCACCGTCTCGGTAAATTCTCGCATCCGCCCGCCGCTGAGTTGCGCATCTTCCGTGTACTGCTGAAAACCCGCGAGCCTTGCCAGAATCCGCTCCGCCATCATACGGAGCATGCGATTCTCGTCGATGTCATAGTCGAGCCGCTTCTTCGGAATCAACTGCACGTGGGAGATGCCGCCGCGAGATAGATTGCTGCGCATGCTCTTGGCATCCACTCTGCCACCGGCTTGTACCGGCTCCTTTTCGTAACTCGTCTTAATCGCATAGCGCGGCTGCTCTATGATGTCCCGTATTGCGGCAAAGACCTTGCTCTCCTGTGCCCGAAGGCGCTCCAAATCCCGAAACGCGCGCAGCGGAAGCGCCTGCTCACCGCCTATCCCGCGCCCCTCTGTCCCCTTCTTCCAGACCCGGCTTAAACCTTCGAATTCTTCTTCCAGCTCTTGTTGCATGAGCTGCCATTCTCCGGACTCCAACTGTCGCGGCTGCACGGCAAAGTTTCCGTAGTAGCGCTGCCCCGCCGCCTCGACAAAAAACAGCATGCGCTCCACCAGGAGCCCCTCCTGCCCGCCGCCGCAGAGCTGAAACGGACGGTCCGAGGGGGTAATGTAATCGCCCGCCGCATCGCTCTCCACGAAGCGCTGATCGAGCGCCGCATCCAGACAGGGTAGATACAGTTTTGCCGCCGTATCTTCCGAGCGGAATAAAAAGGCCACGCCCTCGTTCTCCTTCACCGAAATTGTGGGCGTTGTCGTGAGACTGTTTGCGGCAGGCACCGTGACAAAGCGTGTCGCCTCCGATCTTCGCCTGATTGCGGCCCCGTTTTTGTCTATGTAGCTCGTGCGTATCACCGAAAGGGAAAAAGGGAGCTTAACTGCAGTAGCCATAGCTCTCAATCTCCTTTTTCTTCTGTGCGAGTATCGCACGGCATCTCGCAAACGGCGAAAGTGCCTTGTGCTTCTCCAACACAGCAAAGAGACTGCTCTCCCCGTCCTCTCGGAGAGCCGGGCCCACCACGCTCTCGACACCTCTGAGCTTTGTCAGCACGCGCTGCGCGAGCTGTAAATCCAGGGCATCTTCAAAGCTTAATCCCTCCTCCGAAGGTAGATTGCTCAGATATTTCACCACACTCTTTACAACGCGCGGACCCGCACCGTACTTGCTGCTGAGGCTCTGCAAGGCGCAGTGTACATCCCAGAGGAGGGCACGCAGTTCAAGTTCATTCGAAACACTGTCCTTTGCGAGCAACTTTTCGTAATCCTGGGTGCTCCAGATCTGTGTTTTTCCGATGGCCGCAAAGCTCTTATCCTCCCACTCGGTCGCGTAGTTCAGCACCGCCAGCTCTATCACATTGGCGCGGTCCAACACCTTATCCGAGAAATGGAAGGTGGTCTCATCCACATTGACCGTGCCGATAAACTTCACATTGCTGCCGATTTCGATCCGGAAGGGATAATCCGCCGCATTGTAGAGCTTCCCCATGTACTGCTTGTCGTAGAGCTGAAGTTCCCGCTGTCCCGCCGGTCTCTCGAGGATTGATAGGAACTGACTGAAGTAGTGCTCCACCCGTGCGAGGTTCATCTCCTCAAAGCAGACCAAAAAGAGCTTATTCTTATTCTCCTCCCGCTGCGCGCGCACCAGGAAGTCCACAAAGCCGGAATCCGCCGCGTGGTAGACCATGTGCGCAAGGTCCACGTAACCGAGGAGATCCGCATCGTCATTCCAGGACGGACGCACCGGGACCATGAGAATCTGGCTGTCCTCCAAGTCCGCGCTCGCATTGAGTCCGAGTGCCTTCGCGTAGATATTGACCAGCGAAGACTTACCCGTGCCGCTGAGGCCCGAGAGGATTACGAGATCGTTGCACTTGACCGCCGTGTGGAAATTGACAAAGTCACTGCGCTTATAGTAGCAGCGGCTCTTCTGCGCGTAGTACTCCATCATATTGAGAATCAGCGCCTCGTTCTTCTCGGCCATCGGAATCTGCGCAAGATCCTTCTCATCCACCGGATCCTTGAGCTCTGTCTCCAGCTCGGCTCCGCGGAAGTCCTCGCGCTCTTCTGCCTCTGCCGCCTCATCGTGGGCATCGCCGTCTTCTTTCTCTTCCTCTTCCTCCTTCTCATCGGAAGCAAGCGCTTCCTCCGTTGCCGCCGCAAGCCGCTCGGCCTCGGCCCGCGCCTCCGCTTCCCGCTGTCTCTGCTCCTCCTTCTCATCTTTCACAGCCTGCAACACAGCGCTCTTTAACTGGTTGTCAATCTTCCGGTAGATATCACTCGGTACATAGCTCACGCAGGGATTGTAGCTGTCGTCGTAGACAAAGTACTCCATGAACTCACTGAGATCGATCGTAAAAAGATATCTTGCCCCTAGGACGCAAGCGCCGACCGGATCCGTGGTCGCACGATCAATGCTGCCGACCGCAAACAGTTTTCCGTCCTCCTCCATCCAGAGCACAAACGCGGGCGAAGAACTCTCAAGGTCATACCCGTAAAGGCTGCCGAGCCCTTCTCCGGCATGAATGCAGGCCATGAACTCTGCGCGTGTCTCGAAACTCCGATATAAATTCCAACTCGTTTCGTACTCCCACTCGCGCACGCCCTCATTGTTTTTGTTGCAGAAAACAGGCACCGCATAGAATTCCGTATTTTTGTCGAAAGACTTCGGAACCGGAACCAACTGAACATCCTGCATACTCCGAATTTCGGTGCCGTTTGTGTTTTTGCTCTGCACCCGGAAGATGAAGAGCTGATTTTCCATAAACTCCTCAAAGTGTTCGATACGGTCTTCCACGCTCGCATATACATCATCCGTGAAGTCATTGATTAAATTTCCGAACCCTGCCACATACGAATTTGCGGCATCCGGCAGCATCAGTGTTTTTACATTAAACTGGATGATTCCCAAGCGATTGATAAAAACAGAGCCCCTTCCGGTCTCACCGTTCTGTGCCAGTCTTCCGATATATTCTCTGTAATTTTTTGTCATTTCCGTAGCCTCTCCTCAATGGCCTGTTTGACATCCGCAATCGTGGTGATTTTTAAGTTGCTGAACTGTTTGATTTTCACTTTATCCGCAAATCTCAGGGTTCCGCTGACATTCCAAATTTCCGCATATTCTTTCCAGCTAAGTTCTTCCAGCGCATCCGCCTTTGCGCAGATATCACAGTTTAATTCTTCAGCTTGATCGCTCAAATCGATTCGTGAAAAAATAAGGATTTTAGGCTGTTTTCGTTTTTCACTGAGATATTTCTCCTCATATTTTTTGAGCTCTTCTATATTCTTTAACAGTTCCTTTTTTTCGCGCTCTGACTGCCGCAGTCTCTCTTCGAGTTCTCTGATTTTATCTCGCGCAATTCCGGCCTCGTTTTCCGCAATTTTCTTTAACTCCTCGCATCTGGCTTCCGCGCGCCTCTGCTCTTTTCTGGCCGACTCCGTCTCGCGCTTTTCATTGTCCAAGCGAATGCGAAATTCCTGCTTTTCTTCTTTGTTCTTTTTCTTCTGTTCCTGATTTTCCTCCCTGAGTTCCTCCAGCTGTCTTTGCAACTCCCTTAGCTGCGCCGCGAAAGCCGCAAGCTGCTTCTCTGTCTCGGCTTCGTGCTTCTCCTCGGCGGCCTCCTCCGTAGCCGCTTCTTTTATCTCCTGTTCCGTCGCGTCCTCTGTCGTTACGCTCTCCGCTTCCGCCTTCTCTTCCTCCGGCATCTGCCAAGCCGTCGTCGTCATGTCCTCCTTCGCGTGATAGAGCACTTCTCCCATCTCAATGGTCATCTGATTCGACTGATCCAAGAGATGAAACAGCATCGGCAGGGGCAAAAGATGTAAGTTCTTGCGCTGTCTTGCGGGAACAGAACTGCCTCGTTTCTCAACAAAAAATTCCAAGAAACTACGTCTCTCTGCCTGAGACATGCTTTTCAGGTCTTTTTTCAACAGCGCGGGCGTATACTTTCCGCCCAGGGTCTTTTTCCGTATGAACGCCAAAGTTCTTCCTCCTTTCGTCTTGCTGATTGTATTGTGCGACAGCAAAACGCTTTCTTCAAGCCCCCCTCGCTATCCAAAACGTACAATTTTCAAGGTTATTTTCCACGCAATTACCAATTGACAGCATATTTCTCATTTCTGTTCCATGTTTTTATTCCGAACAGATACCTTGCACGCATAAATTTCGTCATATTTATTTTTGCGTTCACATCCACCGCCTTGGGTGCATCATTCGCCGATTTCGAGGCGATGCCATTCGCTCCGGACAAGCATCGGCCCTCGGCAGCCACAAAAAACCGGGATTTACAAGCGTCCCATCATATGCTAAATGGTCAGCAGACGCAATTATCAAGCCGACATTTCTAAGAGCCCCTTTGTGATACAAAACCCACCCCCGGAAGAACTGTACCACTTCCTGTTGGATTCTTTCAACAAAACAAACGAGTTCCGTTTGAACGGCCTGATTTTCGGCTTTGCTTACCGAAAAGATTCCCAAATCTGTTCTTTCCAAAACATTCATGAATTCGCAGCTTTTGTGCGGCAAAAGAGGAATGCTATCGCTACGAATCTATTGCCAGAATTGTAACGGACATCCGACACGCACGTATCTCGTCCGGTGAATTCCCCAGTTATTTGATACAGGCACATCTACCGGTAATTCATGAAAAGAATATTACCGAGATGTATCATATGTTTTCCTTGGATTCATAAGCACAGCTTCGAAAAACGCATTGCTTTCTACAAAACAAGTCCGCCGGACCATACTCTCGTATGGTCCGGCGGACTTATTCTATTGTCTTCCAGTTTTTAGAATAGCCTTATAAAACGTGTTAGACAAAGTAACTCGATGAATGCAAAGAATCCAAGAAAAATCACTTATATTTATGGCCATTTGATTTCTTTATCCTTTTCTCCTAAGGCGCTATAGAAAACGCTTATTAACTCCATCTATTTTTTGTTGTTCAAACTCTGTGTAACGTTTAATCAATCCGCACAATCAAAGGAACATGAGTCGTGATTGTCCTCAAACCATCATACAAGTTTATCCTCAAAACATATTATGCTTCATTTAAACAGAAAACATCATCATTTAATCTGTCGTTTGTTATCCTCAACTATAATAAATATAGAATCGTGTAATTTTATCACCTCTCAGCAATTTTTCTATATAGCTCGAACACCTCATTTGTTGCAAACAAAGACAAATCATCATCCTGTATATAGTTTCCACCCGCTTCTTTAAGTATAAGTAACCCCGCACATATATCCCATATATTTAGATCGAGTTCAAAATACAATTTCGCTTTTCCTTCCGCCACCGTGCAAATATCAAGCGACGAAGGGCCTATACGCTTCAAATCGGATGAAATGCCATATATTTTCTCTGCAACCGTAAAAATTTTCCCTGTTTTAGCTCTATCATAAGGCATTCCGAATATTGCTATACCTTCGGAATCTGAAAACTCTCCTACTTTAAGTCTATTTTTAGCTCCATTTCGAACAACATAAGCACCTTGTTCGTGACACGCATAATATAATGTTTCCGACGTCGGACAATAAACGACACCAATAATACCACATCCGCTTTCCTGTGATGTTAGAGCTACAGATATAGCATATTGAAAACCATATATGAAATTTGTAGTCCCATCAATCGGATCTATAACCCAATTTAATCCATTTTTTGAATCATCACCACTTTCTTCAGCAATAAATCCAGCTTCAGAAATCAAGCTTGATAACTGACTCTTCAATTCCATCTCAATAGCCTTGTCCACAGATGTAACAAAATTTCCATGGCTCTTTTGTTCTATTTGAATCGGAATTGATATATATTTCGACGTTACTGCCTGAATTACAGGAATCAATTTGTTTTCACAGAACTCCAAATCATAGGCCACACTATTATTCTTTATCATATTTCTCCTTACATCTAATATATCCACATGAAATTACAACGTTCAGTTAGGAAATTTCCAATTTCTTCAAAATATGCATTTCCTCCCATATAATTGGTTCTTCCATCAAAAATTTTGAGCGGAGGGAAAATCGATTCTGACATCTTGCTGTTCTGAGATGTTGAATCTCCGATCAAAAACTGAATAGTCATGCTGTTTTGATTTTTAGCAAAGAAGATCCCTTTATATGTTTTTAGCTTTCTAACATTCTCACTGCAAACAATATCTAACACTTTACTACCAATACAAATTCTAAATGTATATGCCGGATTAAACGTTGATTTTGGTCTCTCCTGCGAAGAAACATCCTTCTTGCATTCGTTTATACTGCTAACAAACAATTCCGTGAGCTTCTCTATATCACTGAAATCAACTTCCCAATACGTTGACCGATTTGTGATGTATTCCATCAACTCTATATATTCACGCCAATGAGTTCCTTTCCTGTACTCAACAATTCTATCAAGGTTCCAATTGTCAATGTAGAAATCCTCACCTATTTCTTTGATTCTCCTTATGATTCCATCATTTTTGAATAGCTCTGAGAAAGCATATTCCAGTTCATCTGGTCCTACTTCCTTAATACCATGTTTTAGATAAAGCTGGTGAATAAAAGTGTCTTCTGGACGTATATTACTCGGAATCAGCGCAGAACAATTGAAGTAATTAGAGAACATAGAGTTATAATAGACATCGATAATCTTTTTCAATTCTACATGAAACGGTTTATTCTTATCAAATACGCAATTTAAAACCGGATCAGAGTGTGTTTTACTGCTTTCCGCCACTACAAAATTCTTATAAAATGAAGAACGGCTATATCCCTCTACCTTTGATCTATGACCAGTACCAATAATATGCGTCTGAAGAAATACCGTCATCTCAATCTCTTTTAATATTGTAAAAAACTCCTTTTTAACAGTATTGTCAAACCCGAAGCACTCCGCCAGCATTTCATTAGTTTCCAAATTGAAAGCCAACGTTGTGCACTGCTTCACAAACGCAAGCTTATGCTTATCCACGGGAGTTTCCCAATTCTCGCGAATGCAGCACATTGATATTCGCTTGCATAAATCATTCCATGCATCAACCGAATGCCGCATTGTTGAATATTGTGGTAACTTCGAAATATATGGAGTCAACTCATTATCTCCGTAGAGAAATACAATAATACTACCATTTTGAAGCAATCTTGCAAATGCGTCTTTTTCTCTTTCGCTGTATCCATTATTAGGACAATAAAATCTTTGCAAGCTACGGCTATTTAATATTGATGCACGATTAAGAATGATTTGTCGAGAATGCATCAGCGAAAGATATAGATTTCTTATATGAAATCCTTCCAAATAATTTTGGACTTCCTCAGATTCGAACCCACATTTTAAGAATTGTCCTCGCAATTCAGAGTCTACAGAAATCACTTCATCCGGTAGCCATTGATTGTCTAACGCAAAAGGAAATACGGTTGATGGTGCCAAATCACTAGAATGTACTCTAAAGAAACAGTTCTCAGCATCGTTATCATACACCTTTTCCGGCATTCCTGCCTCATAAATGTAATCGTCAACTTTGCCAAAACCTGTTTCCGAAGAATAAATTATTTTGCCATCGAGAGCACGTAATACATTTTGCATACTAGTAATATTGATTGTTCCCCTGGCATCTAACTGAACATATTGAATTGACTTCAAATAATCTATCAGTTTATCTACAACTGCTTTATCATCACCAATAAACCAAGAAGGATGTACATTTCCTATGACAACAAAAATCACTCGGAAATCCACCTCTTTCTCACTCCTTGAAATTGCAATAAATATTTCTTTCAATACCTCAGGCCTTCTGACTGAATTCTTAGATATAATAGCAATTACAGCATTTGATAGTGTAATTGCTTCATCTATATTTCCAGCCCAATTTTGACCACTGACGATTCTATCTACATCAATCCAAACATCGTAGTCTTGCCTAAGCAGGAATCGAGCTATTCCCTGAGCGCAAGCTCTATCCTGATGTGAGTAACTGATAAATATCTTTCGTTGCATATTCATCTCCACTATCGAAATTATTAGTAATCCAATGCTTATAAGAATTCATTTAATTTCCAGAATACGACCTGTAGTGGTCAACTCTATTTTGTAACGTCACAGCTTAATGATACACTCCACTCTCTTTTCAAACGGGGTCAGATATCCGTTATACGAGTGTAGGCGTACCCGATTGTACCAATTGTAAGCAAACTCTGAAACGGCATAATCCAGCTCTGCTGCAGTTTCAAAATGATACTGGTAAATCAACTCGGTCTTTAAGGTACTGTAATAACGTTCCATCGGCGCATTGTCATACGGACAGCCCACACAGCTCATGCTCTGAGAAATTTCGAGCATCCGGCAATGTTGTACAAACTCTGCGGAAGTAAACTGACTTCCTTGATCCGAGTGTAAAATCAAGTTTTGTGAGATGGTCTTTGAACTCGACAACGTTTTTTCAAGTTTGCGCACGGCCAGGGAACTCGTCAAGAAAACGATATTCCACCAATCGATTTCCTTTGCGAAGAATACCGCTACTCGTTTTAAGATGCTGTTCCCCTTTCTAATTCGGCTTTTTCACTCCGGAGACGACGAAGTTCTTCCATCATCTCCAACTGAGACTTCTCTTCATCATTGATTTGGCATTCTTCGCAATACGAACGACCCAGTTGGAAACAGTAGCTCTGGATATGCCGTACTCAACCACAAGGCTTGCAATCGTGCGTCTGTCCTAAATGTGTGCACGAACAACTTGTCGTCTGGTTTCTTCTAAATATACCACTACATTTTAAATAGCACAGTACTTTACCCAGAACATGCATTAACCTATTATCGCGTTGAACACACACCGCTTAGCTTGAGTAGGTAATTCTACAGCACCATTACAATCCAATTTTGAAGTTCACTATGCTAGGTATTCTCTTATAAACTCCCCTTTTTAATCAAACAAGTTTTCCCAGTTCCACCCAAACAACTGGTTCAAACAACTGGTTATCAGATTCATCTGTATCTTCTTGTTTTGCAACTTCTTAATCCTCAAATAACCTGGAAAATCCTAGTGAAAAATCGGGCTCCGGAATGTCACCTATATCGTTGACGCTATCATTTTGAGCCTTGTCTGTTGGCCTCTTTGAATCGATTGAAGTCTGTGAATCACCTCTTTTCTCCTCTCTCTTATCACTAAGTGCTAGACACAACTTAATCCCTTCAATTCCAAGCAATTCACTATAAAAGTCACTGGTCTTTGTGTTAATGTATTCATATTTTCGGATCGCTTGGAATCGACAATTCCTCATATACATTGCACTCGGCAGACCTACATTCTCCAAATACACAAGTACCCTAGCCTTCGCCAACTCCTGTGCATAATGAATTTCATCATTACAATACTCCGAGGTCAAATAATTACCAGAAATTAGTGCAACAAAAAATGAACACTTCTCAATATGACGCGCAATAATATTACCGTACTCACTTCCAGGCCGAATTCCCTTGTCATACCAACATCTATATCCAGCTGTGCACAGCTCTCCAACCATTTCCTTTGCAGCTGTTATATCCTTATGTGAATAGCTAAGGAATATGAACGGTTCTTCACCTTCATAAACAATTATATTCTTACTCTCCACTTCTATAACATCTCCTTTATTTCTTTTAGCATATTATAAGTAGCTGGCCAAACAGCTTATGTGCCCCTAATATCCTCGTAGATAGTCACTAACAATTCATGACTACTCTCGGCTCTCTAATCATCACTTAAGCAATGCATTTTCATTGTTCTCTCTTCTCTCAACGATTGACTTTATTATCTCAACATTTTTCCTATCATTTTCTCTGTAGTCAACCTTCCTGTTTTCTCCTTTTTTTTCAAACGCAGCATTTTGCTTCGCATCCAACTCCGGCAAATCTTCCCATGGAATCAGACATGCGTGAACAAAGTGATTGTACTCATCTTTGTGGAACTTAAAGTCATATCCACTATCCCCATTAATATATTTAATCGCTCTATCGTTAAATTCTTCCTCACTCATAGCTCTATATCCATTGACAAAATAAAATGCGCACCATCTCAAATGCTCCATTTTACTTAATGGGCCCAAATCCCATATCCCTGCATTTTGAGATATGACATGCTTTAATGTCGGGATAAAATCCGCTGCGCTCCTAGAGCTCATCTTATTAAAGTATGAGAGTTTCTCCCACGCTTCCTCCTTCGTCTTGTTTTCTTTATCTTGATTGCTCAAATATGCATAATTTAGTTCCATTGCAATCGAATCAATGCGACCAATCTCTAACATATCTACCACAAAAGTGTTTTTCTTCTCTACCGTTCCATCCACAGAGTGGACTACTACGCAATCATAAGTGCATTCACATACGTGTGCACTTATTTCATTTCTTCGTAAATATGATATCACCTCATTGCAAATTCTTCTATTTCTCGAGGAATCCCCCGTGGCCACACAAACGTAATTCGGTCGTAATTCCTTCAGTTTCCGGTAAAACTCAATCCCCTCTGCATCAATCGCAAATCCATTAATCTCTGGGCACAAAAAATTATCAAACATACCCGGATTCATCTCTTTCAAATAGGCTACACGCTTCTCGTAATCCTGATCAAATATCATTGCTTTGAAACAGCTCCCAATAAACTGTCCATTAACATACAACCTCTTCAATAGTTCTTGACCAATTTTCCCAAAACCTATCAATGCAACTCTAAAATCCTGTGTAGCAATACAACCTTCACGAAACTCGATTGTTTTGCATGGCGGAAAATAGTCCGCAAGGGTTTTAGCAACCAAATATGCCTTATCAACTATAAGAACTGAATCATATCCTTCTTTTTCTGATCTCTTTTGAAATTCCGCCCCATCAACCATTGCCATATTTGCCAAAATAGTCACCGAGACTTTTCCAATTTTATTTTCATTTCTTTCTTTAGAAATCAAGTTTAAAAACTTATTGGCAAATTCTGTGTTGAGTTCCTCTTCATCTCGAAGACAATACAACTTAATAGCATTTATCTTCGTAATGATTCCTCCCATAATTTTCTCTCTATCTCTTGAAATTGCTAACCAGCCATTAGCTTCAATCATCACCCGATCATCTTCACTAATTATATCATCCACAATGACAATGTTCCCCTTTATCCTTTTCGCAAACTGCAAGTTCTGAATATTTGCCCCATATATCAGTGTTACCTCATCAGATAGCCATGTCATAATCTTTCTAATGTGTCTAAGGGCCTTTAATCCTATTGTTGCCAATACAGCATTTGCTGTAACAAAGAGTGCCGTTATATGAATTATCCAGAACAAACAGATAAGCACCTGATATTTCATGAACCAGGCAGATTTGATTTCATTATATGAATCACCACCCAAGAACATATTAAATGTTGCCAGAACAGTCTTGATGACGGTCATAATAATGTTCTGATCGACAAGATAGAAACCATAGCCATATATAATTAATCCAGCTGCACTAGTTAAGATCAGAAGATATTCTACACCTGAGTATCTCCTTTTCTGTTGCATAGCAAAAGCAAGTAAAACTGCAACAAACGCTAGAAAAGAAATCACAATCGATACAATCCCCATATTACCCCTTTCTTTTTAGATTCCCAGATATCGAGGAGAATACTTAGGAAGTCTATTTTGCTATTGCACACCGCGATAGTTCTCTATTGTCTCTCATCCGAAAAATAGCATATAACACAACTTTATTACTATTGTTTAAGTTCCTGGCTACACACTCATCGAGGTAAGAATTTGCTTACTGACAATCTGTGTCCTGTTTCTGCTCTCAACCTCGCGCTTGGTCTTGATGGTTTGTCAAACGTTTCATTATAATCTTACACAATATTATACACTTCTTAATTTAATTGTAAATATTTTATAAGATTTTGCTGTCCTTATTTTATGTCTGATTATTATTACCTAAGTTTAAGCCATATTTTTCCCCATTTCACTGTCAACTTCGACAAAAACAAGTCCGCCGGACCATACTCTCGTATGGTCCGGCGGACTCGTTTCATTGCTATTCTGTTATTTAACGCTTCGCCTTATGCGCTCTTCTCTTCCTCTAAGAGATTGGTCATGCTCTTAAGGCCGGTCACAAGGGTGGAGCCGTTGTGCAGGAGCGCACCGGTTGCGGGCGGAAGCATGCCGCCGACACCGAGCGCAATTAAGAGCGCATTGAAGCCGATGATGAAGTTGTAATTCGAATGAATGCGGCGCATCAAAGCCATGCTGAGCGCTCTGAGGAACACCAGCTCGCGCAGGTTCTCCGCGGAAAGCGTGACATCCGCGACCTCGCGCGCAATGGCCGCACCGTCGGAAATCGCAATGCCGACATCCGCCTCAGAGAGCGCCGGGGTGTCGTTGACACCGTCGCCGATCATGATGACCTTGCGGCCCGCCTCATGTTCCTTCCGCACAAACTCTGCCTTGGTTCCCGGGAGCACCTCTGCGTGGTACTCATCGAGCTCCAGCTGCGCCGCAACCGCGGCCGCAGTTTTCTCGGAATCGCCCGTCATCATGCAGATTTTGGAAATGCCGAGGGCGCGAAGTCCCTTCACAATCTCCGGTGCCTCCTCGCGAATCGGGTCAAAGATGCAGATGACCGCGCAGAGTTTGCCGTCGATTGCGAGATACAGTCTGGAATACTCATCCGGCAGCGCCTCGAGCTTCTTCTCATCCTTCTTTAAGAACTTGCACTTCTCGTCCTCAAAGACAAAGTGATAGGAGCCGATGACTACCTTCTTGCCGTCAATCTCGGAGGCAATGCCGTGTGCGACCACGTAGTGCACCCTGGAGTGCATTTCTTTGTGGCGAATGCCGCGCTTCTTTGCCTCGCCGACCACGGCGTTTGCAATGGAGTGCGGGTAGTGCTCCTCAAGGCAAGCCGCAATCTTCAGCGCCTCTGCCTCTTCCATGTCATTAAAGGTCTCAATGCGCATGACCGTCGGCGTTGCGCGGGTCAGCGTTCCGGTCTTATCAAAGACGATGGTATCTGCCTCCGCAATGGCCTCCAGGAACTTACCGCCCTTCACAGAGACATTGCGATCGCCCGCCTCGCGGATTGCCGAGAGCACGGAGAGCGGCATGGAGAGCTTCAGTGCACAGGAGAAATCGACCATCAGGAACGCGAGTGCCTTTGCGACATTTCGCGTAAGAAGGAAGGTCAGTGCCGCACCGCCCAGCGAATACGGAACCAAACTGTCCGCAAGATGGTAGGCTCTCGCCTCGGTGTTGGACTTTAACTTCTCCGACTCCTCAATCATCTTGACAATCTTGTCGTAGTGGCCGGTACCCTGTACCTTTGCGACGCTGATGATGCACTCGCCCTCTTCTACCACGGTGCCCGCATAGACATAGGCACCTGCCTTCTTCTCGACCGGCACGGATTCACCGGTCATGGACGCCTGGTTCACCGTCATCTCACCCTCGACCACGGTTCCGTCGAGCGGGATTACGTTCGAAGTGCGAACCACAATGCGGTCGCCGACCTGCACGTCCTTCACATCGATCAGAACATCGGCGCCTTCGGTCTTCATCCAGACCTTCTCGACCTGGAGGCTCATGGCACGCGCCAAGTCGCCGACCGATTTCTTATGCGTCCACTCCTCGAGTATCTCACCGACCTCCAAGAGGAACATGACCGAGGAAGCCGTGCCGAAGTCGGAGCGGAGCACCGAAGCCGAAATCGCAGTCGCATCGAGAACCGGAACTTCGAGGCCGCGCGTCAAGAGACAAGTAACGCCGGTCACCACATAACGTAAGCTCTTGACCGCTGTCCAAGCCGCACGCAGCGGCGCAGGCAAGAAGAGCATTCTCGCGCCGTGAAGCACTACCTTCCAAAAGAGTTTCTCCTGGTAGTAGCGATTCATCGCACGGCCGCTGTCTTCGGGGACCAACGAGAGTGCGTATTCATCCCGGTATGAAAAATCACAGAGAGCGTCAATCAGCCGCTCTCTGTGATCCGCCTCTCGATTGTACTTTACAATTGCGTCACAGGTTCGCTCAAAGATTTTGACATCCTGAACGAAGGGCAGTGCTCGCAAGTAGTACTCCAGAATATCCGCCTCGGAGAGCGACATGCGCGTGCCCGCCAAGTGGACACGCATCACATTTCTGGATTCGTGGCGTATTGTGTATCTCATGCCTCAGTCGCTGCCTCGTGCTCTTCAACCAGAGCCTTTGCCTCCTGATATGCTCTCTCGGACTCCTCTGCGTAGCGGCGCTCGTTGATGTCCTTTGCGTCCTCGTAGATGTCATCGCAGTTCTCACGGAGCGTGGAGACCGTCTTCATCACGCAGTCCTTGCCGCGAAGCACCGCAGCCGTTGCCTGCGTGTAAGCACCCTTCGCGTCCTTGGACTTGAGAATCGCAACGCCTGCCGTACCGAACAGAGCACCACCGACAAACATACCAACCTTAAACAGATTCTTTACACCAAACATATTTGACCTCCTTGTTTGCGTTTGTTTTCTTGTCTTGAACATAGTTTACCGCAATCTATAAAAAGTGCAAAGTAAACTTACTTTGTATACTCTAACAGCTTTTAGTGAAATTCATCTAAGGTAGTGAACTATAACCTCTGCCGTCAACATAAGTATTGACAGAAGGAGCAACACAACCATGTGCAAACGGTAGCTTAAGCTGAGATACGCCACGTACTCGCGTATCGTCGCATTCAGCGTGTAGTACCATTTTGTTTTGGCGCCGAAGCCCTTACAGGGAAGATGCAGCCGCCGCGCAATGAGCAACGCGCGAAAAACATGGTAACTCGTCGTCACGACCGCAACCCGCGGATGGGTTCGCTCCATGAGTTCCCTCGAAAACTCCAGGTTTTCCCGCGTATTCCTGGAGCGCCGTTCCACCAGAATGCGCTCCGGGGGCACCCGTCTTGAGAGTGCGTAACGCGCCATGGCCTCTCCCTCCGTGATATCCTCCCCCGGTCCCTGTCCGCCCGAGAGTATGAGGAGTGCCTTCTTATTCTTCTTTAAGAGCGCAATCCCGCGTTCGATGCGGGCCGCGAGCAGCGGCGGAACACGTTCTCCCTTGAGTCCGGCACCGAGCACCACAATGTAATCAAAGTTCTGGTTGTCCCGCCGGTGAATCAAGTTTAAAAGGGATGAAAGCGCGTAAACCGCAAAGAGGATAAGCCCGTAGGCAATCCAAAGCCCCACCACACTGTAGGCGAGACGCCCGGCAAAATTTCCGCTCCAGTTCCCGATTTGCGGCCAGTAAATGAGATACAGAATCAGGAAAATCGCAAAGAGCAACGAGAGCATGTTTCGGACGCGCAGCCCTTCCCGAAATAGAATACGAATTCCTTCTATAAAGAAACTGCCGATCAGCAAAAACGGGAAAAAGAACGTTGCCAGCGCAAAGACGGCCACAAGCACCACAAGTAAAAACATAAGCGGCGGGAAGGACTGCAATTGCTCCGAATAGCGGAAGGCCGTCAGCACCAGAAAAACCGCAATCCCGCCGAGCGCGAAAAAGCAGCAAACGCCGCTCCAGAGTGTTCTCGGCTCCCGCAACATGACAAACAGGAAAAGCGCTACGGTAAGCAATGCCGTTATTTGAACGGCATTCAATAGCAGAAGCTGTATTCCTTGCTCCAAGCATCCACCTCCTTACGATTCATTGCATTCGAATGTATTAGCATACCACAGGCAAGGTCCTTTTCGCCACTTCTATCGGCACCCCAAAAGTCCCTAAACTCCCCAAAAGTCCGCCTCTTCCCGCTCATACAGCAGCTCGCGTGTTTCCGAATAAGATTACCACTCCGTTCATCGGCAGCCGCTCCCATTATCACCGATAAGCTATATCTCTTATAGAATTATGCTTACACAAGCTTTAAGAATTCCCGCACGGCCCGGGTCATATAGCGGTTCCGCCGGAAGTAAAAATTGACCTCTCGCACCGCCTCCCGCGCGTTGAGCTTATAGAAGCAGAGATTCTCCTCATTCGGCACATGCTTGATCAGCACATCGCCGTTAAAGGAGATGCCCATGCCGTAGCAGGAAAAGTTATAGGCGGTCACCTGCTGCTCCGGTTCCAGGCGCAGCTTCGGCGCAAAACCTGCCTCGTGGCAGAGACGGTCGGCGCGCTCACGCGTATCATTGCCCTCGCGGAGCAAAAGGAAGCGCTCTTCCCGAAACTCGATTAAGGGCACCGGCGGGATGCGAGAGTTTAAATGCGCGTTCTGCTTGATTTCCGCCGCCATGAGCGCATAGTTCCGGACGCGCTCATTGACCGCGAGCGCCCGTGGCACGGTGAGTAAGAGATGCTCTTCCCGGAAGAACTTTTTCTCATAGGCGGCCGCATTGAGCTCTGTGTTGTCGATTAAAAGATCCAAGGTGCCGTCCGAGAGCCTATCCTTCAGTTCCGAGGTCACGGCCTCGACAAGTTCTATATGAATCTGCGGGAATTGCTCCGTGAACTGCGAGACCAAGGGCGGCAGCGCATAGGAAGTAAAGACATTGGTCCCACCGATGGAAACCGAACCGTTTTGCAGTGCATTGCGGTCATGCAGGTAGTTCACAAAGCCGTTCTCCACATCCAGAATCAGCTCCACGGCGCGAATGTACTCTTTCCCGAGATCCGTGAGACCGATCGGATTGGTGCTGCGGTCAAAGAGCGGTGCTCCCAGCTTCTGCTCGGTTTTTCGCACCGCATTGCTGAGCGAGGGCTGAGAAATAAAGAGCTTTTTCGCGGCGCGCGAAAAGCTCATCTCCCGATACACTTCATAGACATAGCGCATGCCCTGAAACATCTCTTCGCCCGACATCATCCGCACCTCCCAAAGTCTCCCTTCGCAACGGTAGACATTTCTTTTATTGAATACCTTGTATCATCCCTTAGGTATTTGTGAATAGTATAGCGCTCTGTTAGACTGGAGACAAGCAATACAGAAAACAATCCCAGGGAGGATTACCATGACGAAGGTAAGAGAAGGATATCGTCTCGAGCACGATTCCATCGGCGAAAAGGAAGTTCCGGCATCTGCGTATTACGGCGTTCAGACGCTCCGCGCACACGAGAACTTCAACATCACGGGTCTCAAGATGCACCCGGAACTCATCATCAGCGTGGCACAGATTAAGAAGGCCGCTGCAATCACGAACTTCGAGGTCGGCGAGCTCTCCAAGGAGCGCGCGAGCGCTATCGTGAAGGCCTGCGATGAGATTATAGACGGCAAGCTTCACAATCAGTTCATTGTCGACCCGATTCAGGGCGGCGCAGGTACCTCTCTCAACATGAACGCAAACGAGGTCATTGCAAACCGCGCCATCGAAATTCTCGGCGGCGTGAAGGGCGACTACAGCCTCGTGAACCCGAACGACCACGTGAACTTCGGTCAGTCCACCAACGACGTGTTCCCGTCCTGCGGAAAGATGGCAGCGCTTACCCTGCTCCGCAAGGCACAGATTCAGCTGAAGCGCCTCGAGAAGGCACTGCGCGAAAAGTCCGAGGAGTTCGACTCCGTCATTAAGATGGGCCGCACCCAGCTTCAGGACGCCGTGCCGATTCGTCTCGGTCAAGAGTTCCACGCTTACGCGAGTGCCATCAGCCGCGATATTAAGCGCTTTGATACCGCGAAGGAAGAAATTCGCTCCCTCAACATGGGCGGCACCGCAATCGGCACCGGTCTCAACGCGGACAGCACCTACTTCCACCGTGTCGTCAAGAACATGTCCTCGATTACCGGTGAGGAGCTCGTGCAGAGCTACGACACCATCGATGCGACGCAGAATCTTGACAGCTACGCAATGGTCTCCGGCATCGTGAAGAGCTGTGCCGTGAACCTCTCCAAGATGTGTAACGACCTGCGCCTCATGTCCTCCGGACCGCGCACCGGCTTCTGCGAGATCAACCTTCCCGCAAAGCAGAACGGTTCCTCCATCATGCCGGGTAAGATTAACCCCGTCATCCCCGAGGTCGTGAACCAGGTTGCGTTCAACATCATCGGCAACGATGTGACGATTACCATGGCGGCAGAGGCAGGTCAGCTCGAGCTGAACGCGTTTGAGCCGATTATCTTCTACAACCTCTTTGAGTCCATCCAGACCCTCAGCAACGCAGTCCAGACCCTCGTGGACAACTGCATTGTGGGCATCACGGCAAACGAAGAGCACTGCCGCGAGATGGTCGAGGGCTCCATCGGCATCATCACCGCAATTTGCCCCTATGTCGGCTACGAGACCGCGGCGAACATCGCAAAGGAAGCGCTCCGCACGAACAATTCCGTTCGCGATCTGATTCTGCAGAAAAAACTGCTCACGGAAGAGCAGTTAAAGACCATCCTCGATCCCTACACCATGACGAAGCCCGGCATTCAGGGCAGAAACCCGGCAGATCTGCTGGCTGACTGATGAAACGTGAAAGAACGCCTCCGCAATGAATTGCGGAGGCGTTTTCTATTACGATACAAGACTTTTCTCTGCTTACATCTTTCTTGAAACGGTATGTTTTTTCCGCTGTGACGTGGCGAGGCGACGCTTAAAACAGCTGCTTGACAAACAGCAGAAACAGCGGCAAAAGCAAAAAGAACAGACAAAACCCTGCCAATATACGACCGCCCCAACGGCCGAGTATTGCCTGCCCGCCCTCTCGGCGAAACGCGTAGGTACGTATGGGTGCAAAGCCGCGCAACAGTTCTTCCGCCCGTGCGGCATCCTCTTCTGCCACGAGTATTGCCTGACCGCTCGAGGAATTTCCCTCGTAAACCGTCAAGCTTCCTGCCGCTACAGAAGCTGCAATCTCATGCCGCGAAAGAAAGTCCAGCATCTGCGCCGCCTCCGCAGCGCTTCCCGCAAAGGCCGCCTTCACAAGGCGATTTTCTCTATCCTTCATCGACCGCACCTCCTTTCTTTTATCATACACCATTTGAAGCTATGTGAGCGCTTCACAGCAACAAAAAAGCGCCCTGCAAGTTTTCTTGCAAGGCGCTTCGTTTTACCAACGCTGAAGGATGTAAATCAGTCCGGAACCGAACATATCCGCCATCGAGTGCACGAGGACCACAGGCAGCAGGTTCTTGATGAACTTCCGGTAAGCCACGTAGTAAAGGAGACCGAAGAAGATACCGATGATCAGTGCCGACGCCATACCCTGGTAGGTGTGGAACGAGGTACGGATAATCGTCGAGAACACCAGCACCGGCCACTTGTACTTCTGGTTGACCGTTCCGAGCAGACCGAGGAAGTAGAACTCCTCATAGAATGCGTTCAGAAGCGAATAAATGATTGCGACACCGGAGAGCGCCGTAAACTTCGGGATGACCGAAGTCAGGTCAATGTGACTCAGGCTCTCTGCCGTGAAATAGTTGTAGCCGTTGTCAAAAATCATGTACAGGATATCCGCGCTGAGACCCATGATGAAGAAGAGGACCAGATACTGCGGAATGACCTTGAGATTGAGCTTGAACGGAATCTGCTTAAAGTCAAAGTTGCGAATAAAGAGATAGATGAAGACAATGGCAAGCATCTTCGCCTGAAAGCTCAGGTTACTTGAATAGGCAGCGCCTTCCGAAGATACCTCGGTTGTTGCCTCCGCAACCTCTGTCGCCACTTCGGTGACCGCCGTCGCCGCAGCTTCCACCGCCGGCTTCAGGGTGTCGAGGTACATCTGCGTGGAGATGACAATGAACTTCCCGAAGAGAATCAGGGTGATGATGACGACATCGAACCATCTTAAGTTCTTTGTCTTCTCTCTCGGGAGGATAATGTCGCGTATGTTCATACTATGTTGCCCCCTTTATGATTTTTAATGCGCTCATTATAGCAAAGGGTCCAAGTTCTTTCCAGTAGATTTTAATATTCTTTAAATTTTGTATAGAATCAACTACTTACTCTACCTTGTTTTGTGTTATTTGCCCTCAAAATGATTCCGTTCTACTGATTGCATACCAAAAAAGCCGCACGGTACCAATGACCGTGCGACTCTTCTCAGTCTATCTTTTCTTTGCTTCAGAGCTGTGCGTCCAGCTTTGCCTCGAGCTCCTTCTGCGGAACCGCACCGATGATGCGATCCACAACCTGGCCGTCCTTGATGATGACCATGTTCGGAATGCTCATGACCTGGAACATCTGTGCAAGCTCCGGCTCATCGTCCGTGTTGACCTTGCCGACCTTGACCTTGCCCTCGTACTTCTCTGCGAGCTTCTCGACGACCGGTGCCATCATCTTGCAAGGACCGCACCAATCCGCATAGAAGTCAATAAACACCGGCTCCTTCGACTGCAAAACTTCCTTCTCAAAATCAGCTTTTGTAAAACGATACTCCATCGCGCTACCTCCTCATGATACGGTACCATAGGCACCAAAATAGTAACTGGTCCTATTTTGACAGATTTCGCAGCGAATGTCAAGTACTCAGAGGCCCACGTCCTCGTGCGAGAGCGTTACGCTGCCGTCCTCGCGGACAAAGCAGGGAATTCCCACATAGCCCTGCTCTCTAGCCTCTCGAAATGCCTCATTCCGGTCGCGAAGCTGTAAGAAGGCCTTAAGGTAAACGACATGTTTGCCGATGTCCACCAACGTGAAATCGTTCTCTTTGCCGCTCGCCTTGATTCTCTCTTCGACTTCTGCGCAATCCGGGCAGCTCGGCATTCCATAAACCTTAATCATGTTTCTGTTCTCCCTGTTGAAAATGTCTTTTTGCAAATTCCATGTCCTGGACAAACTCCGCCGTTCCCAGATAATTGCCCTCTTGGTCTCTCACGGCGCGGTAGTTGACCAGCATGGTCTTTCCGCCCTTCTCGGCCCAAATGGAGACGCTGCTCTGTCTTCCGGAACGGAATTCCGTGATGATCTGGCGCACCATAGGCTCAATTTTCGGCGGGTGGCAGGAAAAGACCTCTCGGTCCAGTGCCATCTTTGGGCGCTTAAACGCCTTCTGTCCCTCGCTCTCGTTAAAGTAGCGGTTGATGTTGTCGGCATCGACAAAGGTGATTTCCATCGGAATCGTGTTGAGAAGCCACTCCAGCTGATCGAGCTTCAGGTGCCCGCCCGGCATCACCACCTCACCGACAAAGGAGGACGTACGGCTCTTCGTTTCCGCTGTGTTCACAGCGACCGGCAGCGCCGGCTGCTCTGCCGCCTTCTCCTCCTCCGCCGCTGCGTAGACCTTACTCTCCACGCCGAGGCAGTTCTCATAATCCTTGGAATCCCGATAAATTCTCTTCCACTCATCTTCCGTAAAATTCACGGCGCAAATCGGGAACAGGATATTGGTCTCTTTGTAAATCATCTCATCCGCGCGCTGTACCACAGCCTCCGCAGCTGCCTTCCAAGCCTCATCTTCGACTATTGCCTTGTCAAGGCGACCCAGTTCGTCGCGGATTTCATCGTCCACCGTCCACATGACCGAGGAGGGACCTGTGACATCATACTTCACCTTTAAGAGCGGGTAAAGCAGATCTCCCTTTTTCGCGTAATGAACCGTGACTTCGCGGATTGCATGCACCGCATCCTTCAAGGAGACGCCGAGCTTTGCCGCCTCGCGGAAGCTCTCGATGCGCAGCGCAAGCGCCTGATTTTCTCTCGTGAGGGTCTCAAGCGGATGGCCGGGAATCGCAATAAGCTTTGCAGCCAGCGCATTCTTGTCGCCGTACTGTGCCTGCTGCTCTGCCTTCTCGTGATCCGAAATGCGAATCATGGAAGCCGCAACTTCGCGCTCCGCATTCGCAACGCGCTCTTCCTGCGTCGCGCCGTGGAAAAGAGCCGAGTGAATGTCGCAGAGCTTCTGAACTTCCTCAAGCGGCATGCCGTCCTTCATGAGCTGCTGCTCTGCCTGCATAATCTCCGCCGCCTCGACCGAGTGGAACTCCTTGCGGAAATCTTCGCGAACGGTTTCCAGCGACTCTCCCTTGCTGAGGCGCTCCAAATAGCCCTTCAGCGCTTCCGCGCGCTCCGGCTTTGCGTTCGGGAAATTATACTGCGCAGCCGGCGGCACCGGAGGCTTTGCCGGAGCGCTCGGCGGCGTCGGCGGCACCGGCGCTTCGTCCACACCGATTACCTGAAAGCCCTTCTCCCGAAACGCCTTCAAAATCTGCTCCATCGGGATGCCCTTCATCCGGGACCCCTTCGGAACCGTCATAATCTTGCCTGCGGAAGCGAGTATCTCCGGCTCCGTGATCTCCTTAAAACCGACACTCGCCATAATCTCCTTGAACTCCGGGTGCTCCGTTGCAAGCTCGTACACTGTCTTTCTGAAATCAATTATCTTATCCATGGATGTGCCTCCCCTATGGTTTGTTTTTCCTTACTCCCCCACTATAACACATCTTCCCGGAAAAACCGTGACCGCTGCAACAAAACAGAAATTTATTCTGACGCTATCCCGGCACAACGCCCGCAAAACTGTTCTTCTGTCTCTCGGCAGCGCATCACATAGCTTCCGAGCGCCTCTCGGTATTCTTCCTGCTGAGATTTCCAGCTTCCGAGCAGACGGCTGAGTTCCGAGAGGCCATCCCGCGATACCGAGACATAACGAAGGTGAGACAGGCTTTCGTTTAACGCTTCAATGTCCCGAAGCAAACTGCCGCAGTTAAGACTCACATCCGCCGCGCATGCAAGTGCATGTTCCGCCGCTGCATAGTCGATTCCGGCTTCTCCGACCTCTCCCGCTGCCATCGTCGAAACAGCGTACGCACTTTCTCCCTGCAGAAAAGAGACCGTATCAAAAGCCGCTCCCTGTCCGGTACTTTCATGCTCCCCGAGAACCATAAACTGCTCTCGGAAGCCCTTTCCCAAGCGCGCCGCATAATTCAGTAAAATGCCCTCCATCTCTCGTGCATCGTAAAGGACTTGCTTTGCAAAATTGACAAGAGGGCGTTTACCCGGTATGTCTGTTTCGAGCTCGTCGAGAGAGGAGATACCGCAAGATTGCAGAATGTAAGCTTCCAGCAGCGCTTTATCTCGCATGAGACTCGAAACTCCGGACTGAATCTCCGCTGTATGCTGTTTTTCTAAAAGTTCTGCCAACTTTCTGGGATAATACGCCCCCTCCGGAATCCGAAAAAGCGGATAGCAACTTTCCTCGCAGCTATGAATTGCCTCATCCACTGCGCGGCAGGCATAGGCGAGATTCTTACAAAGTTTAAGAGACGGGGGCGCCTGTAGTGTCCGTATTGCTTGCAGCATCCCGGGACGAACTTCTCTCTGGGGGAAAACATCGGTGATAAATGTACATACGTCGTTGAATTCCGCAATGATATCCTTAACGGAGGTCCCGAATACTCCTGCAGCTACTTGCAACAATGCAATTGTCGAACGATTGAAATCCAAATCGTGGCGAATGATGGGCAATCCTCCCGCATCTTTATCGAAAGCTCTGGCAGTATTCGCTCCGTCTCGATAAATTGCTTTGTATTCTCCAGATACCGCTGTATTTGCTCTGACAGCTTTTTTCGAAATCGTTCCTCCGTCTTGAAGACGCCCTCTATCGCCATGGGTACCACAATCGGTAGCATCTTGAGTAATCCTTGCCATAAAGCCAAGTGATGAATTCAAAAAATACCCCTTCTCCACAGAGAAGGGGTAACATAAGTCAACCATATTTATGCTTTATTATTAACTTTGCCACTTTTGTTAGATTGTACAGCAAAATAATTTCGTAAAGGAGTATGTATTATCATTTTTCCACTTGGATCGAGGTCATCGTCTTTCAAGAATTTGAATCTCATTCTTTGACCACTATTGCCAATTACTCCCGTATTAAAAAGCTGTTCTAAAACACTGATTAATTTATGGCGTTCATTAAATCTTTTGACATAATCATAATATCCACCAAATTGTTTCAATCGGTCGTTTAAATCACCTAATGTAAATGGAACCCCAATATTGGTAAAAAGCTTCTTAATTGCATTCAAATCTTCTGAATCATAAATTAAGCTTAATTCCTCTGCTATTTCGTTCCAACTTTTTTTTGAATAGCTTCGCATAGTTGCATCAAAAATATCCTGCGTAAAGCAGTCTGAATCCCTAGCATTTTCTTTTGCAAGATTGAGCATCCTAACAATATCTCGTGGACGATGCCAAGTATAACGCAAAATATATTCTTTGCTGTTTAAACCATTGATAGTACGAGGAAAATACTTATACCACAAATCTTCATTATCTTTAATTCCAACGTTTTCTTCACAAACTCGTATTCTTTGCATTATCATTGATATAAGAGGACTGTCCTCATAACTTCCGCCTCGTATATACCAAGTAATTTCTTTGCCAAAATCTTCGACAGGTTTATTAATTTCATAACCTGATGTATAAACACTATTAATTACCTCGCTACGAATAGACGCAATAATATGAACCGGGAATCTCACATTTCGACATATATCGTTGAGACGTTCAATTGCAAGAATCAAATCACGAACTAATGTAATGTCTCTATTATTCATCTTTTTTGATTGGACAGATAATTCTAATTCATCAAAAAGAACCCAAACACTATTATCGGAAGAAACCAAATTAAGAACACTAAATAAATCTACAACTTTTTTTGCAAGTTTCTGATAGTTAACACGTTTCTGTTCTTTTTCGAGCCCAATTTCTAATCCAACAGTGGCACTTAACCCATTAAGTGCCGACAAGTTAACACTAACCATCCCCTTATTAATCTGCGGTATTATACGATGTGATTCATCAGCATAGATACTTTCGATAAGCTTATAAAGTGTTGAATACTCCTTGTTATCCTCAAAGATCTGATATTCGCCTTTGTGTTTTAGCCCCTTTATTATTCTGCTTATAAGATACAATTGCCAAGAGGCAATACAATCCTTCACTTCTGAAATATCCGAAATATCTGCTACTTCTTCTTTTATGTTATTAGTAGTAACAGCTGCTCTTTGTAAAATCTTTTTATCATCGGAACCGAACTCTGTTTTGTACCTTATAGGAATAACTAAATTTTCTGGTTCATTTGATAATATACATTCTAAATATTTGAGAAAAGCTGTTTTTCCAGTGCCCTTATCTCCATAAATATAATATTTAGAACCTTTAAGAAAATCATTGATACTATATTGGTCATTTTGCCAAAAAAATCTTTCAAACAATTCAGCTCCGGACTCTAACAATTCATTATAGGCATCTGTTTTTCCAAAACATAAATCTTTTAACGGTAATTTGGAATTATTCATATCAAACGCACTCCTTGTAAATTGATTTTTATCGATTACTCCTTTTTAACAAGAAGTAAAAAATTTAGTGATGCATCCCACTTTATCTTTCAAGTGGGATGCTCTAATATATAAACACTTATGCTGGAATTTCCCCAACAAAATTATAAACAATCCTGACTTCCTGCACCTTCTGTCCGTCAATCTTCTTGACTACGCCCACCAAAATTTTGCTGATGAGTCGGTTCAGCACCGCTTCATCCAGTTCTTCAATGGCTGCATAGCACCGGATTTCTTTGATGAAGGTGCGAACTTCACTTTCCTGAGCATCGGACCGCTGAAGCATTCGCAACAGTTCCTGCAAACGGCGCTGATTTTCTTCCTGCTCCTGTTCCATGGTGGCAGTCAACTTCACAAACCGCTGTTCGGAAAGGATCCCCTTTGCTTTATCGGTATAAAGGTTCAGGAACATCTCGTCGATTTCACGGTTTCTGGCTTCCAGTCGCTCACGCTCTTTCTGCATCTGAGAGGCATCTGCCATATATCTGTGTTCCATCCGACTGCTCAGCCGCTGATAAAAAGCATCCGCATCTTTAAGTGCAGTCTTTGCCATCTCCTGAATATCTTTCAGCACAAGGTTGTATAAATCTCTGGCTTCGATTTTGTGGCTGGTACAGGCGTTCTGACCCAACTTGTTGTAGGTCTGGTAGATATAATATGCTTTATCAATCGGCTCCCGCTGTTCGCCGGTAACACGGTTCTTTCCGGTTCTGCCGACCTTTTCATAACGCACCTGCATGGACTTTCCACAGGTGGCACAGTAAATAATACCGTGGAACAAGTTGTAGAACGGGCAGGCATTACCATTCATAATGGTTGGTCTGCGGTCAATCAGCTCCTGAACCTTATCCCATTCTTCCGGGGAAACGATGGATTCGTGACAGTTCTCAATGATTTCCCATTCCTCACGGGGAATGATGTCATAGGTGTTGGAACGAATGCCTTTCTGGTGCGTCCGAAAAACCAGATGAGCACCTTTATAAAAGGGATTTCGCAGGATGTGGCTGATTCGGGAACCAGCCACATAATAATAATTTCTGTGATTTTCTGATTTTCTTGTTTGTTCCTGTTCATAGTAAACTCTCTCTATGAACAGGTACACGACAGTTATATTATACCAGGTCCCTGTTACAAACTCAAATAGTCTTTACGCAGCTTTCTGTGCCATTTCCCGATGCTAGATTGCAAGATCAAGTAGGACAGTCTGAAATAATTCCTCCGGCGAACTGTAATGAAAAGATTTTCGGGGGAGTTGATTGATCCAGTCCTGAATCTCTCGTATTTGCTCATCCGTAACGACATCAAAAGAACGCCCCTTCGGCAAGAACCGGCGTATCAAGGAGTTCTGCTTTTCGTTCAGTCCGCGTTCGTAGGCGGAGTACGGATGAGCATAGTATATGGGTATCGTGGGAAGCAACTGTGGCAGTGAAGCAAATTCACTGCCATTATCACTTGTGATGGAGTGAAAAACTTGGCTGAATCGTTCTCCGTACAGCTCTCGGAGCGTTTTTAAACCTTACTCAACTGCCTGTGTGCTTCTACCGGGTATCTTTATGATGTGTCGAAATCTTGTGGTTCGCTCATCCAGGGTCAACAAAACGGATTGTGACTCCTTTCGACCGACCACGGTATCAATCTCCCAAT